>Ga0207868_1000139_pt1 | contig 99555 bp, 79 predicted proteins | sample Passage237B_FD_187370 | JGI IMG/M metagenome (GOLD analysis project Ga0207868, IMG submission 187370) | Cellulose adapted compost microbial communities from Newby Island Compost Facility, Milpitas, CA, USA - Passage2 37B (SPAdes) (version 3) ...
ATACATTTTATACATTTTATACATTTTATACATTTTATACATTTTATACTTTCTATAAACCCTTAAACCATATAAACATGTCATGAAAAAACCATGTACACTACTTTTGTTTACCTTACTGGTTCAGCTGTGTTTTGCACAGGAACATAAAGCAAAGGTGAGAACATTCAGAGAAGGGCAAATGTTTACGTCAATTGCGCTGGACGCAAAAGGTAACCTATGGGCAGGCACAAGAGGTGCGGGGCTATGGAGATCCTCAAGACCATCTGATAGCGATTCAATAAGCGATATTTATCAGTACCATTATTCCTCAACTTTCAGTTCCTATAATTTTCAGACCATCACCACCTCTCAACACGGTGAGCAGACACGGGTTTGGGTAGGCGTAAAAGGTTCAGGTACTCCCTCTTCCGGTGGAGGTATTTACGTCTATAATGATGGCTCTACCAATCCCAGTGTATTAAAGGCAGAACGCAATAAAGTTTTGGCAAAAGGCATGCTGCTACCCGAATATAAAGCAGATGGAATCCCCACAAGAAATCCCATTGCCCTAACCACTGACAAATATGGTGGCATCTGGTCTGCACACGGGTACCATGACTTAACTGTAACAAGTACAGGTATTGTCATCTATGATCCTGTAACACACCAGCCATATTTTCCGGACAAACCGGGCTATTACGTTACCCCCGGAGGATTGGGCTATAAAGCACCTAACACAAATGTATTTGACAACCTTTCCGTGAGGCATATGCCATACCCTGCCTATACCATTAATCCTCCTCTGGACAAAAATCCAGGTACCCGACAGTGTCTTTCTGTAGCTTGCAGCAGCGACGAAACATGGATGGGTTTTGGGTTTTATGAAAAAGACAGTGAATATGGCGGAGGATATCAGCTGACAGGTATAGCTAGGTTTAATTTTGCAGGGGGATTTGAGGGGTATATTGATGCCTCCAACACTCCTGAATTACCCTTTAACACTACAATATCAAGTCCCAGGGCCATTGCTATTCACTTTTCCAAAAAAGGAGAACCCTGGATCGGATTTAATCAGAATAAAGGATTTGCGGTATATAAAAACTACAAATACACCAACGCAGCCTGGATATATGTAAGTCAACTGTCCTACTATGATACAATCAGCAAAACAAATGAAACCAGTCGTCTTCTTCCCAATGGAATACGAATTAATACTGATGCCCCCCATGCCATCTCCAGTTCCGGAGAACGAATTTTTATTGGTACACAGGATGGCCTTTTGATTTACAAAGGTGAGGGTGACCCCAGACAGGACTCCTCTTATGTATTACTAACTACTGCAGATGGCCTTTCCTCCAACAACATAAAAGCTGTAACAGCCTCCAACAGATATATTTATGTAGCCACCGACAATGGCATCAACGAAATCTTTTTACCTTCTGACATTGTTCTTTTTCATGTAAAAGAAAAGAATACTCCACATGTGGAAGCTGGCAATTATGAAACCATTGCTACCCTGACCAATAAAAAAGACTTCAGCATTTCCTTCAACGACAATGACATTCCAATGATTGCAGCAGATGGAACGACCTCTACTGTTTTCAGATACTACACTTCCGACTTTGAAGGTTTTTATTCCGACAAATACGTTTATGCCTTAAATGGTGACTTTGAGAAAAAAGATACCAATCAGTATGGAAGTTTTCACCTCAAACCTAAACACCTTTATGAACAAGAGAACCCGAACTATGTAGACTTCATATACCGCCACCCTTCTTATATTAAAAGTGATCTCTTAACCGGAGAAAAAAACGGAGTAGACTTCTTATTTGTAATAGCCAAAAAAGCCAGTCTTTCTTTTGACTTCAGACACAATATAAGAATCGTGCTACCTCCTGTACTAATGGTTCATGGAATCTGGAGCAGTATTCACTCTTTCAAAGTAATGGAGGCTGAGCTGACAAAATCCAATCAATACAAGCCTTTTCAGCTTTTGAGAATATTCCATCCCAATCCGGTACATCCGGAACCTCGTTACTGGGCCCCTGAACAGGTTCATAAAATACCTGATGGAATTACCCAATTACTCTCCCAGTGCAGCTCCAATGGTCTGTCAGCAGGCAAGGTTGATGTGCTGGGCCACAGTCGTGGAGGAATCATGACCAGATTGTATATTCAGAATCAGGGTGCTGTATACCGGGATGATGTGAACAAACTCATAACCTTTAACACTCCACATGCAGGATCTCAACAAGCCAACTGGGTTTGCGATCCGAGAGAAATCAAAACCTATTACTTTCATTCTCCATACAATCCACAAGCGATAGAAGTTTCTTTTAAAATTAACACCATCGCAAAGAAAATGGGATTAGAAGGACTTGAATATGTGGATGAAAATGGAAATGTTATAATCTACAATGATGATTCCACCGGTGCATGGCAGCTTAGAGTCAATGATCCTTTATTTTCTGACATTCTAAACGGGCCAACCAGATTGAATGATACAATATTCAAGCATGCCGTTCAAACTGTCCATCGCTTCGAGTGGTCATTACCAGACATTAACGACGAAGGACTTTCTTCCAATAAGAGACTAAATGCAATGAGGCTTGCTCTGCTTATCAGAAACCCTGCTTTTTATATTGCAGCAACAACCGGTATTGGTAAGGCGATTGATGAATTCCTGAGACATCTGTTTGACGGAGAATACAACGATGTAATAGTTCCTGTAAGCAGCCAGAGAGGTGGCTTAAGCAACAACTATTACACCGATATGGTAGCACTTTATCCAGAAAGAAGTATTGCGCATAGTAATAGCGCTGGTGCCAGCGTGGTGGAAGATAAGTACGTTATTGAAAAAACATTAACGCTTTTAAAGGAGCCAACCACCTACCGTCATAAAACTTCAGGGGAAACATCTCTTTTTACCAAAGAAGGATTTTACAAGGATGGTTTTACCCCTCTGAGATACAACTTCTTACCAGGGATACCTGGTGACAATGGAACCGGTAACAGAAGCGGAGGACAAAGAGTAACTGCAAGGAAAGCAACAACCGACAATATCCCTGAAGAATCCTATATTTTCATAGATTCGATTGCCAATAATCTGGTAAATATGGAAGACACCATCAGCTACACTGTAAGCTATGGAAAGAATATCAAACACATTCTGATGTTTTACGAAGGTATTAATTCTAAATCCACCTACAGTGAATATAAAGCGGCTAATGATACCTACCAGACAACCTTTACATTCCCTGTCCCCAAAGAAGAGCTGGGACAATTCCTTGTCACGGCCTATGGATTTACCGATGAAACGCTAATATCCATAGATACTACCTTTTTACACATCAACAAACCAGCAGGACTAAAGGCTGACAGTATAAGCATCTTAGGCCCTGATAAGTTTATTAACATTGAAAATAACGCAGAAGAACGATATGCTGTTGTTGCACATTTCAACGATGGTATATCAAGAGATGTAACCTATGTTAATGATATAGCCTACCTGACAAGGAAAGCTGACATCATTGATGTAGAGACAAAAGGCTCCATTAAAGGTCTTAGGGAAGGATTCACCTCTTTTATTGCAAAATATGACGACCTGCTGGATTCTATTCTTGTCAATGTGATCCCCAACAATTCCATTACTCAAACCTATTTGTTTAATTTCACAGGTGAACTAAATAAGGAAGCCGGTGAGGTTTCTCTTTCCTGGGCTACTTCTCAGGAATATAAACTTAGCCTTTTCAGCATTGAAAGAAGCTCCAATGGTGTTCTATTTGACTCAATTGCTTATGTTCATGCAGATGGATCACAATTCACAGGAGCTCAGTACTACTACACCGACCTTATTCCTTTAGGCACCCCTGTTTACTATCGTTTAAAGCTGATAGACTCGACAGGTACTAGCACCTACAGTAACAAAATAAAAGTTGGGCCGGAACCGGTAGTCAGCTCTGTTAACCCTTATTCGACAGAAGGAAAATCAGGACTCATGATCTTCCCAAACCCTGCCAGCACGGGTAAGGTGGATATGGAATTTAACTCCATTTCCAAAGATGCCAATGGTATATTAACCATTTCAGATTTAAGCGGAGTTAAAGTTTATGAAAGAAAGGTTTATGTAGAAAATGGTCATAATAAGATGACACTTTCCATCCCTTCTGCAATTATTCCGGGTATTTACATCGTTGATATAAAAACTCATAAGAATAATTACAGATCCAAACTGATGATTGTCTATTAATCTTAACAACAATAAAAAAAGCCCTGCAGAATCTGGAGGGCTTTTTTTATACGTTCCTCAACATCATATACGAACGGTCTGACTCTACAAAACCCAGCCGCTCATATAATTTAAATGCTTTTGTGTTATATGGCAATACCTCCAGTTTCATCGCCACACAATCGATCTCATTATTTCCTCTTAACTGCCTGATAAAATCCGTGGCAATCCCCTTACCCCTGTATTCCGGAACTACATACAGTTCATCAATATATAACATCATTCCTCCGTATTCATTGCTATAAAAATGAACAATTATACAATAGCCTACTATGATCTCCTCAGCAGTAAAAACTGTTACAGATCCATAGTCGGGATGTTTTTCAAAAGCTTCCAGCGATTTATATACCTGCTCTTTCGCCTTCCTTTTCCCGGACATATCTTCCTCATAAAACGCCTGTATCATGGCAACCACTTCTTCCTTGTCGGATTCTTCAAGCTTTCTGTAGCAAATTCTCATACAATTCCTTTTTAACTTCTCTGTGCACAACTGCTTCCGCCTACTTACTAAAAGCAGGGCCAGATACAATTTCACTTCTGAAAAGTAAACCTAAAACTCAATTATTTTTTAAAAAATCTTTCTTTTAAATTAGAGCCACCTTCAACTCAAAAGTACACTATAATCTGCACTATTATGCCGATCTTAAGATGCCTGTTACTGATTCTCTCCTTGATATCGACAGTGTATGGACAAACTTTTACCAACACTTCTACGGCTAACATTGCAGCAAACAGTACTACTCCAGTTTTTTTACCCAACCCCATAGAAGTGACAGGATTACCTGATCTGGACGGTATTAACCTGGGCCTTGTAGAGGTTGTGATAACCTTCAATACCAAACAATTTACCAGACTGGAATTGTTTCTCGTATCACCCAATGGTCACATCATTTTACTGACAAATATCCGAAACGGAGACGGCAATGTTACAGGAACTTTTACATTTAACATGAATCCTGCCAATCCTGAGATACGCTTCTGGAATGCAACCTCCACGGATGCTGCCAGCTTCCTGCCCATGGCCAGCTTAAACTCTGTTAACGATGGCTCCAGCCCCAACGGACAATGGAGGTTAATGGGAAGAATTGCTAATCTCTTTTCCTTTGAGACCAATCAAATTACCAGCTGGAGCATAAAATTTGGTTCAGGCACCATTAACCCTGCAGCCTCCAATGACAATTGCCCTGGAGCTATAAGTCTGAAAAACTCATTCGGCACAGACGAATATGTCTCGGGGACCAATGTGGAATACGGGGCCATGCTCCCTTCCTATGGGGACATTGATGGTACCGCTGTATGTAGCAGCGTTTATACCGAAAACACAGCCTGGTTTACCTGGGTCGCTGCATGCCCCGACGACAGCATAAACATCCGAAGCTTTACCAGGGTTTATACAGGGGTTGTAAAAGGGAACTGCGGAGGACCATATACCAAAGTAGCCTGCAGCCTGATGGACTATTCGGAAAATAAAAACAACTATACCTACAAATTTACCAATTTAACTCCGGGCATACGATACTACCTCGTCCTGGATGGGGACAACGCCTACTATGGGCCGTTTGACATACGATGGTATCCGGGTTCCTGCACTCCGCTTCCAGTAGTACTACTAAGGTTTAACGCATTGTACGATAGTCAAATCCATCTTATTAAACTACACTGGAGTACAGCAAGTGAAAAGAATAACAGGGAATTTATTATCAGGACTAAAAATCATACTTCTTCATCGGACTTTACTGAAATAGGTCGTAAGCCTTCCAGCGCAAATTATACAGGTTCCATTTATGAGTTAAGCTGGATCCCTGAACTAGACGGACTCTATGAGTTCCAGCTTTTTCAGACAGATGTTGATGGTACTACAAGTTTCCTTGCTCAGGCATTTGTTTCTGTGCATCTCAACAATGAAAACAATCTTTCTGTTTTTTATACAGCATCAGGTCCCCAGCTTAGCATAACAGTAAATCATCCCGACCTGCTTCACTTATCCATTTCCGACCTGAGTGGCAAAACGATCTGGTCTGAACGTAAACAGGTACATGAAGGAACCAATTATTACACATTACCTAATAGCTTAGCCCACTCGCTTTATCTCCTAACCGTAAAGACACGGGAGAAAATAGAATGCCGGAAATTACTATATAAATAACTGGCTTCTGAAACATAAGAAGTTATCCTGGCTCTTTATTCCACCAGCTTCTTAACCCTGCCGTTTTCCAATTCAATATACTTGTTTACACAGGAAGGAATGTCTTCCTTATAATGGGAAACATATATAAGCGTTTTATTAAAGTTGGTACAAACCTCATTGACCACAGAAACAAATTGCCTTACCTGCGATTTATCCAATCCCTGACACGGTTCATCTAAAATCAGAAGCGGAGGGTTTTTCACCAATGCTCTGCCTAAAAGCACGAGTCGCTGTACTCCTAAAGGCAACTGAGATAATTTTTGGGTCCTGTATGCTGATAAGTTTAGAATATCCATCCAGAGGTTAACCTGCTTGGTTTGCCATGTGGTAATTTTTCCGGAAGAACCAACCTGATCGTTAAAACCAGAAGCGATGGAATCAACGACTGACACACCACCCAAAGCACTTTCAGCTGCAAGACTTTGAGCTGCCGAATTGACAAATAAAGATTCGGTAAAGCTTTTATTACGCTGAAAAAATATATGCAACTCCGGAGAAATGTATCCTATTTTAGCCTTCAACTCCCAGATACTTTCACCTGAGCCTTTCTTTTTATCAAACAACCAGATATCATTTCCATAAGCCTGAGGATTATCCCCATTGATAAGACTAAGTAAGGTCGATTTGCCCGATCCGTTATGTCCCAGCAATGCCCAGCACTCCCCTTTATTGACCTTCCAGGATATGTTTTCCAAAATGGTCTTATCACCATATCGGACATTAACATTGCACATCTCCACAGCAACCTTAAACTCCTGCTGCTCTTCCCAATACAGGTTATGAAACAGTTCCGTGTTCTGCAAATTGATTTTACTTACTTTTTCCGTTACCTCCTCGCCATCCTGATAAGAGGATATGAATTCCTGGTAGGTAAGGAGAGCTGCAATTTGTCCTTCCCTGAGAGTTAACACGTATCGAATCTGATCAGGCAGCTCATCCGGAGTAGTGATAACCACCACTGTTTTTCCCAAGGTTAATAATTCATTGATAATGCTATGCAATGTCTTTCGTGCTTCTGTATCCAGACCGATAAAAGGACTGTCAAAAACGAGCAAATCAGGTTTTTGCAAAAGAGCTCTTGCGATCTGCAATCGTTTACCTTCTCCGTTAGACAATTCTATTAATCTTCTTTTAAGAAGATGGTCTATCCGCAACTGTTTCGCTACTCCTTCTATTTCAAGCTCAGACAGTCCCTCTGCTGCTTTTTTCATCTCTTCTTCAACCAGCGGAAAGGTCTGGCCATAGTTACTATCAAATCGCTGCTGATAATAACTTCTTTCCACAGCATCTCTGAAATCATGCTGTTGCGAGATAAAAACACTCCTTATGTTTGAGGGAGAAGAAAACGCTATAGTACCAGAGGAAGGGGCTATTCTGTTGGCCAGTACTTTCCCCAATATGGATTTTCCACTGCCGGAAGGTCCAATAATGGCCAATGAACCTCCCGGGTCCAGTTTTAGGGAAATATCTTTTAAGATAAACCTCCCGTTCACTTCCACACATAGCTGATTCAGTTCCAGAAACGGTTGAGACATAGTTGTAGATTAAAATGCTGATACGACAGACTAATATAAAAAGCAAAAGTCTGCGAAGAGGCAGACTTTTACTTTTTAGTTAGGTATTTTTTTAAGATTAATCTCTTCTGTTACCGAATAATCTTAACAGAGCAAGAAATAAATTGACAAAGTTGATGTAAAGCGACAATGCCCCAATGATAGCCAGCTTACCAGTTCTTTCACTTCCATCATTATAGATATTCTTCAGGTTTTGAACATTGTAAGCAGTAAGACCGGTAAAGACCACAACACTTACAACACTCATTACATACGAAAGAGTGTCACTATGTAGAAACATATTAATCACACTGGCAATGATAATTCCGAAAAGAGCCATCATTAACAGGTTGCCAATTCTTGTCAGGTCGGCCTTTGTTGTATATCCATAAATGGCAGTAACAGCAAACATTCCGGCAGTCACAAAGAATATGGAATAAATTGAGTTGGCAGTATACACCAGGAATATTACGCTCAATGACATCCCCATAAGTGCAGAATAAGCCATAAACAATACGACCAGCAGCCCATAAGACAACTTTTCAAACGCAAAATTCATCACCAATACAAAGCCTAATGGCGCAAACAAAACTATATAGCCCAGAACAGACCAGCCTCTTTCGGTTAATAATAATGATAATAAGGATGCATTATTGGCAAATAGAAAGGCTATTGCAGCAGTCATGACGAGTCCTGCTGACATCCAGATAAATACATTTGCCATAAAAGACTGGCTTACAGTCGAGATACTTTTCCCCTGACCGTAATACACATGCTCTTTTTCCATCTTTTTTAAATTTAAATTGTTAAAAATTAAGTGTTTATTTTTTTTTTAATCCCGCATTAAAAACGCTTCTTTAAATAGAAAGTTGTATCTAAAACACCCTCTATTATCCGATAGCCCTTGTCAGATCGTCAATGAGGTCTTCAACGTCTTCAACACCTACACTAAGACGTATCAGACTGTCTTTCAGGCCTGCTTTTTCTCTTTCCTCCTTCGGAATGCTGGCATGCGTCATTGTTGCCGGATGACCGCATAACGACTCTACCCCCCCTAAAGATTCCGCAAGAGAAAACAATTTAGTCTTTTCCAGAAATCTTTTCGCATCGTCTATCTTATCTCCTTTCAGGGTAAATGAAAGCATACCACCAAAAGCCCTCATCTGTCTTTGCGCCACGGCATGATTCGGATGCGTACCCAGGCCAGGATAATATACCCTGTCTACCTTAGGATGCTCTGACAAAAACTGTGCTATTTTTGCTGCATTGTCACAATGTCTTTCCATACGCAGGTGCAGGGTTTTGATGCCTCTCAGTACCAAAAAGCAATCCTGAGGTCCCGGAACAGCTCCGCAGGCATTTTGCAGAAACGTGAGTCGGGCCGCCACCTCTTTGTCGTTCAGTATAATAGCCCCCATTACGACATCAGAGTGCCCGGCAAGGTATTTGGTCACGGAATGCATAACCATATCCACACCAAGCTCCAAAGGCTGCTGTAGGTAAGGAGTAGCAAATGTATTGTCTACCACCGTTATTACAGCATGTTTTTTCCCAAGATCGGCAATAGCTTTTATATCAATGATGTTCAGCAATGGATTGGTGGGAGTCTCCATCCAGATCAGCTTGGTATTCGGATTAATGTAGCGTTCAACCTCGTCTACACTGGCCATAGAAATGAAATGGAACTTTATCCCGTAATGTTCAAACACCTTGGTAAATATTCTGTACGTTCCACCATAAAGGTCATTGGTGGAAATAACCTCGTCGCCGGGTTTAAGCAGTTTCAGAATGGTATCGATCGCAGCCATCCCTGACGCAAAACAAAGTCCGTACGCTCCATTTTCAAGCGCAGCAAGGCTGTTTTGCAGAGCAGTTCTGGTAGGATTATGGGTTCTGGAATATTCATACCCTTTATGATCCCCGGGAGAAGCCTGCACATAAGTAGAGGTTTGGTAGATAGGAGTCATAATTGCTCCTGTTGAAGGATCAGGCTCCACGCCTGCATGAATTGCTTTGGTTCCGAATTTCATTGTCCGTTTTATTTCTTTCTGAAGATTCTGATACTACTAATAAATATAACCAGGTTCCCCTTAGTTTTTTAGAACTTATTTCGTTCGCGAATAGAATTTTATTAACATTGCATGCAATATAACAAAAAGAAGAGGGAAATGATAAAAGGAATCCGTGCGCTTATTAAAGACAACCGGACTACTGCATTTTACCTTTTATATTTTATTATTGCCCCATTCATATCCGACTCTTACCTCATATATCTTGCTATCAGTCACCAGGAAAAGATAGCTGCATTTACCTTTTCCGATTACAGTCTGCTCTCCCTGCTATTCAGTTTCTGTATGGCAGCAGGATTGTGTCATACCACACTGATTGCAACCGTATCGGGATATTTCCTGGGAACCAGCTCCGTATTTATTGTTATCCCAACCTACATACTGGCTTCGATACTTGGGTATTTTTTAGCCCGAAGACTGGATAACGGGCATTTTATGAAGACCCTGCTACGTTTTGAAACCTCTGGTACCATTGCTGCTAACCTCAAAAACGAAGAACCCAAAATCGTTTTTTTATCCAGACTTTCTCCTGTAATTCCTTTTGCCCTGATGAATTTTCTGCTGTCTGTATTAGGCAGCAACTTCAAAAAATACCTGATTTTTGGAACCGCCGGTATGCTTCCACGTACACTATTATTCTGTTACATAGGCAGTAAGGCAGAAGAACTAATACAAGCGATCAATGCACCCGGACAGGAAAACCTGAGTAAGGCGATAACGCTTTTTCTTATTCTATTCTCGCTCCTGGGACTCTACTATTTTATTAAAAAAGCTATTACCAAAGCTCTGAAATAACAACCTCTGATCTCCTTCAAACAATTTTCAATATAAAAAATCTAATTTTGTATAAATTTAATTTAGTATATGAAAAAACTTTTACCTCTATTCTTCCTGGCCTTTTCAATTCATCAGTCATTCGCTCAACAGGAATACAGTTCTTTCACCTCAACAGGTAGGGGTGTTTCTACAACACTTGTTACAGATTACCAGGCAATTGGTATAAACCCTGCTAATCTGGGCTTGCACACGGAATACGAGACAAAACATATAACCATTGGTTTGCTTGAAGGGGCTGCTTCTGCTTACTCCAATGCATTAAACAAAGCTACCTTTAAAAACAGCCTCACCAACTATGGCGATATCTTTAATCTGGAAGATAAGATTAAAGCTGCACAGCAATTTGCCGGAAACGGTGTTTCTGCCAATATAGACCTGATGGCCCTTGGAATCGCCATTCAAAGTGACAAACTGGGAGGCCTTGCCTTTTCTGTAAAGGAATCCGTTCGCTGGTATTCAAAGTTCAGCGGGCTCACGGCCGATCTTCTTTTTCGGGGAAAAACTTCGGCCTACTTTGATCAGCTGCTCCTGAACAACGGCAATATTGTTCCCAACGATCCGGCGAACTATGCTGCCTACGAAGCCATTGGTATTAATCAGGGAATAGCAACCAATCAACTGAATCTTTCAGCACTTTTTGACGGCTCCAAAATCAAAAACAACTGGTACCGTGAATACAACCTCAACTATGGCCGTAAGATTTTTGGCAATGATTTGTTGTATATCACAGCAGGAGTTGGAGTAAAGTACATACAGGGGTTCAACTACACTGAATGCGAAGTAAAAAATGGTAAGATCGTAATGGCCGGAGCTTTTAACCCAGTCTTTGATATAGACTTTGGTGTGGGAGCAGAGAACAACCCTTCTGCCATAAACAGCAGCAACTACCAGGCCATAGGCTCCGGATATGGTTTTGATTTTGGCGCAGACATTGTCATTAACGATAAGATCACTATAGGCGCAGCCCTCACTAATATCGGTTCCATTAACTATACCGGAAATGTGTACACCATACAGGACACCACACTTGCCTCAATGGCCTCCGGTGGTTCCAACAACTACAACATATTTTCTCAGGCACCCAATATTCTCGCCAAAACAGGGGTATTAAAATGGGAAGGTCAGGACAAAATTAAGGTCAATCTGCCTGCTATGTTAAGGCTGGGCGCAAGTATAAAGCTGCTTGAAATTGCACAAATCGGAGTGGACTTTATCATGCCGACGAACAACGAAGCAGGAAACTTTGAAAAACCCTACTTAGGCGTCGGAGGCGATTTAAAGCCACTCAGATGGATCCGCTTTTCATCCGGAATAAACACGGGAGGAAACTATAATACCAGAGCCAATGTACCTTTTGGTGTAACGTTAATTGTGGGCGAAAACGGTACCTGGGAACTTGGTGCAGCAACCAGAGATGTGGTTACCTACGTAAGACAAAAAGGCCCGAACTTATCTTTTGCCTTTGGTTTCTTAAGATTCAGACTATAAAAGTAAGACAAAAAGCGTAAGGCCGGGTGTTAAACGTGGAATAGAATCGGCTTTACGCTTTTGCTTATTTAGTTAAACTTCTTTTTTTCACTCCTTGAAAATGTAATAAAATCTACATTTACAGGATTTTTACCGGCGGAGCGTAGTGCTTTGTTGACCTGGCCCCGATGATACGAACCATGATTTATTACATGTAACAGAATATCTGAAAGGCTTGTTTCAAAAGCCTCACCTTTCGTATTCATATAACAAACCATTCTATAAAAATCGTCTTCCGGACAGGAATCTATTAGCTGAAAAAAGTTGAGAGAACTTTCAATTGCATAAACCTTTAACAAGAAAGGTTCATGCAACTGCCATAATTTAATCGGGTGCTGAGATTCATTATTAATTCGCCCATACCAGATCAGTTCCGCATTTACAACATGACTTAACAGCTTTGCACCTTCCTCACAATAGTCCTCCATCAGTGCTTCCGCCAGCTTCTTATTAGCCCAGTGATTGAACTGATATAAGCGATAAAAATGATTCCTCATTTACCTTAAGGATTTAAGCTTGGATCTATTTCTGCTTTATATGCTAAGATTCCACCTTTAAGATTGTGGAGATTGGTAAATCCGTAATTTGTTTCCAGAAAGCGGATCGCATCGCTGCTTCTTTTCCCACTTCTGCAATGTACTACTACCATTTTGTCTTTTGAGAACTTATCTACGTTCTGAGGCACTGTAGCCAATGGAATTAATTCACCACCTAAGTTTGCAGCCTGAAACTCCGAAGGCTCACGAACGTCAATCAGTTGAAAATCTTCACCTTTATCAATAAGCTCCTTTAGCTCCGTTACAGATATTTCTTTCATTTTTAAGTTAACTATTAATTATTCTGATCAAATTTATCCTTTTCTTTTAAAACTGACGTAATCTCGTCAAGTTTCTTTACTTTATAATCAAAATCTCCTCTTAATTTCTCCCTGATCTGATTTAAATTGTCCAGAATTTTAGTAATTCCATCCGGCAAAATCTCTTCCAGCATCTCTCTCATTCTTTTGGCAAAGGTTGGAGATTTACCGTTGGTGGATATCGCTATTTTTAAATCCCCCTTCTGAACGACCGAACTCAGATAAAAATCACACAACTCCGGAGTATCTGCGATATTACAAAGTACTTTCCCCTTTCTGGCGTCCTCATGCACCTGCTTATTAAGCTCTCTGATAGAGGTAGCTGCTATTACGAGAGCCTTCCCTTCAAGGTCTGCTTTGTCGTATTCCCGCTGCACTAATTTAAGTAAAGGATAGTCAAGTGCAAGCGCCCGGATTTCATCTTTTATTTCAGGCGCCACCAGGGTCACCTGAGCATTCTGACAATTTGAGTAGATCGCTTTTACTTTTTCCAGTCCGACAAACCCTCCCCCTACCACAAGTACCTGAAGGTGCTCCAGTTTAAAAAAAACAGGAAAGAGTTGATTCCCTTTCCTGTCATCCAATTCAGTATGTTTCAGATTTTCCAATAAGTGCTTATGGCTTACCAGTTAAATAATTTTCTGTAAAATTCGTGCAATTCAGGTTTCATCCAATTACTACCTACCTCCAGGCGTTCTTTCTCCTGACTGATGTAAGCATTTACAAACTCCGGATGCAAGTCAACCACTTTACCAATCACGATAACAGCAGGTGAAGATAATTTTAACTCTTCCACCACCTCCACAATGGTATCGACTGTACCCAGGCCTACTTTTTCATCGGGCATTGTTCCATTCTGAATAATGGCAACAGGTACTTCCCCTTTATTATGCGCCTGAAAGATCGAGACAATTTCTTTCAGTTTGGTCATGCCCATCAGAATAACCACTGTGGCATTGGAACGGGCTGCAATTTCTATATCCGAAGATAACTCATGATTACGTGTAGTACCTGTCAGTACCCAGAAACTATCGTTCACACCGCGTCTTGTAAGAGGAATCCCCTGCAACTCAGGCACAGATATGGAACTTGAAATTCCCGGAATTACAGTAGTAGGAATATCAAAAGCCTGAGCATACATCAACTCTTCATGACCACGACCGAATATAAACGGATCGCCCCCTTTCAGCCTCACCACATGCCCATATTTTAAAGCATGGCCTACAATCAGTTTATTGATTTCTTCCTGAGGAAACTGACAAACACCTTTTTTCTTTCCTACGAAAATTTTCGGAACCCCTGCAGGAATATGATTCAGTATATCAGGATGAATAAGAGCATCGTACAAGACTACATCGGCTTCTGACAGAGCCTTTACTCCTTTCAGGGTAATCAGTTCAGGATCCCCCGGACCAGCTCCCACCAATGTTAATCGTGCACGTTTCATATTGGTATTATTAGTTTACCAGTAATTTCTGAGCTCTGTAAGCTTTTACCTGAGAAAGGAAGTTTGTTACCTCGTTCAGGTATGTTTGAGCAAAGTCCTGAGTTGGCTCCTGCTCACTCATTTTCAATACAAGTTTCTCAAACGAACCACCTTCTACCTCCAGTAAACCTTTATTTACAAAGTGGGCATCAAAATCTTTCACAATTCCGATATGGGTATTGCAATTGACATTTTCTGAAGTAAGCAATGCTTTTGCACCACTAACAAAGGTAACATAGGACTGATAGATACTGTCGGCATAAGCACCTTTATCATACGCTCTTTTCGCCCATTTCAGCTTATCTTCCGTTTCAGTGATCAGTGTTCCTACCAAATCCAGCATTACACCGGCACATTCTCCTACTCCTACTTCCGTTACATATCTCTCAGTGTGTCCCCAGTCGATGTAGTCAAGCTCTGTCAAAGTAGACAACTCCGCAAGAGGCTTTAACTTTTTATAGAAATAGGTTTTATCTGCTGCAACCTGCCTTCTATAGTAGTCATTGAAATATTCTCCCTCGAAAGCATTCTCTTCATAGTCTGCAAGAATAATTCTTACAGCTTCCGGACATCTCTTCGTAGGAAGTTTCACCACTTTATCCGCAATACTGCCTGAACCATCCGGCTCAAGTCCGCCTCCCAACAATAACTGCATTGCAGGCAATACATAATTACCGTTTTTAATAGACATACCGTGGAAACCAATATTGGCAATGGTATGCTGCCCACAGGCATTCATACATCCACTGATCTTGATTTTAATATTTTTGTTAAAGATCAGATCAGGGAACTCCTCTTTCATCATTCGCTCAAGCTCTGCAGAAATTCCGGTACTGCTGCTGATTGCAAGGTTACAGGTGTCTGTTCCCGGGCAGGCTGTAATATCAACAGTACTGTCAAAGCCAGGATCTGCAAGACCTAGCTGATCCAACTCATTGAACAAACCAGGTAACGCTTCTTTTCTGACATACTTAAGAAGCCAGCCCTGATTTACGGTAATTCTGATATCATCGGAAGCATACATCTGAATTATGGCCGCAAATTCTCTTGCTGTATCTGTCGCCATGTCTCCAAGGAACTGCTTCACATTTACACCATAAAATCCTTTTTGCTTTTGCTCGAAAACGTTAGTCTTTAACCAGTTTTCATATTTCTGAGGATCAGAAGGAGCTACGGCAGGGTAAGCTCTTTCAGGACCAGGTACAGTAGTTTCTACCGCATCCCTGTCCACTATATACGTCTTGCATTTTAAGGCTTTCTTTTCCCCTTCTACCAGCTTCATGAACGCTTCGAAACCAATTCCGTTAACAAGATATTTTAAGCGGGCTTTGTGTCTTTTCGTTCTCTCTCCATGTCTGTCAAACACTCTTATAACCGCCTCAATAAATGGGATCATCTGGTCTTCAGGCAGGAATTCATGCGCAACATGCGCTACGAAAGGCTGAGCACCAAGCCCTCCACCGAGAAATACCTTAAACCCTCTTACCTCTTTTCCATTTTCAGTTTTTACTCTTGGCACAAACCCAAGGTCGTGTATAAAGCCAAAAGCGGTATCTTTATCGCTGCTTGAGAAGGATATTTTAAATTTTCTTCCCATTTCCTGACAAACAGGGTTTCTCAGGAAAAACTTAAATGCAGCATAAGCATAAGGCGTAACATCAAACAATTCATTCGGATCAATTCCGGCTTCAGCAGAAGCTGTGATGTTACGAACGGTATTTCCACACGCTTCTCTAAGCGTAACACCAACTTCTTCCAACTCTGCCCATACCTTTGGAGCATTTTCCAGCTTCACAAAATGTATCTGAATATCCTGACGGGTAGTCAGGTGCAGATTGTGTGCGGCATAGCGATCCGATATATCAGCAATCCTAACTAATTGTAAAGGCGAGACTTTTCCGAAGGGAAGTTTTATACGAATCATCTGAACACCTTCCTGACGCTGACCATATACCCCTCTTGCCAGACGGAAAGCTCTGAATTTATCCTGATCTATTTCAAGATTTCTGAATGCCTGAATCTTATTTTGCAATTCCAAAATATCTTCTTTAGCTTCAGGATTAATTTTATCTAGTAATTCTTTGTTTACTTGTAATTCTGTGCTCATTTACAATATTAGTTAAGCTCCTAAGAGCAGGGTTTGCATTCTAAATTTAAGAAATTCCCTCCTTAAAAAGTTCCTCTAAGTAAGGTTCAACTCAAAAATAGGAAAATTTTTCAAAAAAGCCTATCAACCAAATAAAATTTTGAAAAATTTATACCAAAATACCAATTTCAAAATTTTATTTGGTCATAATTATAAAATGAAAAATTTTATTCATAATTTTGGATAATTAACAGATAAACATCAGGATATATTTTATTTTTGAAGCATGCTTATAAAATTAGAAAGACGTAACGATGCTTACCATTTTGAAGCATCTAACGAACAGGGAAACCAGGTAAACATCGATGCCTCTCCCGCTATTGGAGGACAAAACCTGGGCGCAAGACCAATGGAGTTACTCCTTATGGGATTAGGAGGCTGCAGTGCCATTGATGTTATTTCTATCCTGAAAAAACAAAGAATCGAAGTGGCCGATTTCAAAATCGAAATCAACGGCGAAAGAGAGCCGGATGCGATTCCTTCTTTGTTTAAAGACATTCATATAAAATTTATTGTTAAAGGGCCGGTAGATAGTGTTAAAGTTGAAAAAGCCATAGTACTATCCATGGACAAGTATTGTTCTGTCGCCAAAACCCTTGAAAAAACCGCCAAGATTACCTGGTCGCTTGATGTTATCTAGAATCTGAAAAATCTTAATTCTTACTAAAAAATTAAATTGAATGGAGCAGCAATTTGATCATTTTGAAACCAACGCGATTAGGAATCAGATGGAGAAGACCTATAACAGAGAACATACTTCTCCTATCTATATGACCTCAAGCTTTGTGTTTGAAGACGCAGAACAGGCACGTGCACTTTTTGCAGACGAATACCCCGGCAACATCTATACGCGGTTTTCCAATCCGAATAATAGTGAATTCATTGAAAAAATCTGCCAGATGGAAGGCGCCGAAGACGGCTTTGCCCTTGCGTCCGGAATGTCTGCGGTTTTTACCAGCATGGCTGCATTCCTGAGATCTGGTGATCACATTCTTGTTTCCAGATCTGTTTTCGGATCTACCATTCAGATTCTTACCAATATCTTTACCAGATGGGGCATCACGCATACCTTTGCCGACATAGACAAACCTGAAACCTGGGAAGGACTAATTCAAAAAAACACCAAAATGATAATGGTGGAAACACCTTCCAATCCTGCCCTGGACCTTATCGATCTTGAATGGCTGGCTAAACTTGCCAACAAGCACAACATCATTCTGAATGTTGACAACTGTTTTGCAACGCCTTACCTGCAACAGCCTCTTAAATGGGGGGCACACCTTGTAAACCATTCTGCAACAAAGTTCATAGACGGACAAGGAAGAGCCATCGGAGGAATAATCGTAGGTAGTAAAGAATTAATCAAAGAAGTAAGATTTTTCAGCAGACACACTGGTCCGGCTTTATCTCCTTTTAATGCCTGGATCTTCTCGAAGAGTCTGGAAACACTGGCCATAAGAATGGACAGACACTGCGATAACGCCTTAAAACTTGCAGAATATCTTGAAAAACATCCGGAAATCGAATCTGTTAAATATCCGTTCTTAAAAAGTCACCCTCAGCACGCTCTGGCTAAAAAACAAATGAAAGCCGGTGGTGGAATCGTAACCTTTGTAGTAAAAGGCGGACTGGAAAGAGGAAGAGCATTTCTTAACTCGTGTAAAATGGCTACCAACAGCGCCAACCTTGGAGATTCAAGAACCATTACAACCCACCCTGCCTCTACCACCCACTCCAAACTTTCCGAACAAGACAGACTTGCTGTAGGTATCCTGCCTGGTTTAATCAGAGTATCTGTTGGACTTGAAAACATTGAAGACATCATTAAAGATATTGAACAGGCTCTGGAAAAATCAAAATTAAAAGTAGCTGTAAACAGTTAAACAACTGGCTAAAAATACTTTACAAATAACAAGGAAGCCTATAGGCTTCCTTGTTATCTTCATACGTCTTTCCACCCAACCTTTTCCCGGCTTTATCGTAAGAATCTTCTTTCAAAAAAATTAATAAGGCAGCATATGCCCATCAATTTCCTGTCAACCGGAATTTTTTTCAGAAAGCAAGGGTTTATGGAGCTAACCTTTCTTGTATAAACAAAGTGATTTTGTATGCATCAAAAGCAGTTAAAATTATTTATTCTCGCAGCCCTCATCATTACCTCGGCTCTGGTTGCACTTTTTTTCCTAATTACCAACAGGTCAAACACTGAAATAGAAGCGCTGAAAGAAGAACAGCGGATTGACACCATCGTACAACTACCACCTCCTGAGCCGGTTATTCACTATGGGATGAATTTAGATTCATTGTTTCTCACTGAAGATAAGATAAAGAGAAATGAGACCTTCTCTTCAATCCTTCAAAAATACAAGGTCCCCAAAGAAGTTATCCAACAGTTAATTATTGAATCCAAAGATAAGTTTAAAGTAAACAGGCTTCAGGCTGGCAAATCGTATCAGGTATTGACCTCCAAAAAAGATTCTGTTGCAAGAGGTTTTATCTATTATGGAGACCCTACACAAACAATCGTCTTCAAAACCTCCCCGCTGGAAGTGTTGGTAGACCAGAAGCCTACGGACACCATAGAAAGAAGAACCGGGGGATTTATCTCCAGCTCTTTGTACGAAACCCTTCAGCAGATGGAGGCTCCGACTGTACTGGCGTATGAACTTTCAAAGATATTTGAAAGAAAGATCGACTTCTTTAAAATCAAAAAAGGCGACAACTTCAAGATAATATTTGATGAAATCACACTGGACGGACAACCTTTAAGTGTAAAGAAAATTCATTCTGTATGTTTCGAACACGACAACAAAAAATACTATGCTTTTAACTTTGGGAAGGATGGTAAAGACGCCTTCTACGATGAAGAAGGAAACAGTCTGCAACAGGGAGGATTTTTGAAAGCACCTTTAAAGTTTTTCAGAATCAGCTCCAAGTTTTCCAAAAGGAGATTTCATCCCGTTCAGAAAGTTGTCAAAGCACATCTTGGAACCGATTATGCTGCCCCGACAGGCACTCCCATCATGTCGGTAGCCGACGGAGTGGTTACGGAAGCTAAGTTTGCAGTGTTCAACGGAAACTATGTAAAAATACAGCACAACAAAACCCATTCTACCCAATACCTGCACATGTCCCGAATTGCCAGCGGCATAAAACCAGGCACCAAAGTAAAACAGGGACAGGTCATTGGCTACGTAGGAAGCACAGGACTTGCAAGCGGACCACACGTTTGTTTCCGCTTTTGGGAAAATGGCAAACAGGTAGATGGTACCAAAATCAAATCCATCAAAGGAGATCCGATAAAAAAATCAGACATGAAACAGTTTAAAAACCTGAGAGATCAACTGCTTGCTGGTCTGAATGAAATCAGCCTCGAAGAAGATACGCAGGCCAGCGCTTCGGACAAATCCAAAAATCAATTTTCGAAATAAGCTTTTTTACCTTAATTTGGCCGCATGGATAAAAGAGTTTCATACGGCCTTATTACGGGTACCGGAGCAGGCATCTGGCTAATCGTTTATTACGAGTTCATTTACAGCATAGCCCCGTTTTGGGGACTTGTAGGATGGGTGATTCTTGGTGCCGGAATTTACTTAGGAATAAAATCGACCAGAGAAACGGTATACCAGGGAAAAATATCGTTCAGTCAGGCAGTTATGACTGGTGTTATAATTTCTTTCCTGGCAGGACTTGTAACAGGTGTCTTTAATTTTATCTATGTTAAATGGATCAACACGGAGTTTCTGGAGTTCATACTTGCGGAAAGCAAGAAAGTAATGGAGGAAAAAGCTGCTAGTTCTGAGGAGCTGCAACAACAACTGGATGGCATCCAAAAAAGCTTTTCTCCCTCCCAGCAATTTTTCGCATCTCTAACCGGCACATTGTTTTATGGTCTTATCATTACCCTTGTGGCCTCTATTCTGTTACGAAACAGAGATCCTCATAACATCAGTGACAAAGAAAACAGTCAGGACTGACAAGTATAGCCAGGCATAAAAAAAGGAAGGGCAGAAATTATATCTGCCCTTCCTTTTTTACGCCTATTACAAACAACTTACTTCAACTCACCTTACTAATTCATTAAAAAAGCTTCGGCTTCTTTCCTTATCAGGTCTTTATTCATACCATTACTAACGCCTTGTTGGATCTTTCTTACGAGCACATCAACAACTGCTTTTTTAAAGCCTAATCGTTCGGCCATATCGACACAAAAATCCAGCTCATGATCGTCCACAACACCGTCACTTACCATGAGTTGCACCAGATCATAAATCTGATCAAACCTTTCAAAATCTGTTGCGGGAAGTCGAAAATCAAAATCCGGTACCTCTTCAATGAGTTCGGCAATTACATTATCTTTCAAACCATTTTTTAGTCCTATTCTAAAAATCAAATCCCTCTCAACTTCATTCAATTTCCCATCTACCTTTGCAAGAAAGACCAGGTTTCTCAAATGCTTTTTAATCTTTTTATCTCTTTTGGAGTCAAATAGGGAAAACATAGTATTATGGATCATTAGGTTAGTTTCAAATTTATCTCTGCCAAAAGTGGGCCAAAAGACGCTCAGAGAGTAAAAGTAACTTCAGTATCTTTGATTTTGTTCCAATACCAATATAAAAAATCTCAAAAAATTTCTCTATTTATTCCAATAAAAAAAGAAAGAAGATGAAAAAATCCTCGCCTCTTCATCTTCTTTCCAGTATTTGGATAATTATTTCTTTAACCAGGATACCTTATACAAATCGTTTCTTCTGTTTTGCAAATTCCGCACGGTTCCGGAAGTTCTGATACGTTTCAGCAAGTCTATATCCAGGTCGACTACCAGTGTAGTTTCAGAGTTCGTAGTAGCCTCTGCAATAATGGCATCGTGTGGGAACGAGAAGTCGGAAGGTGAAAACACTGCCGACTGGGCATACTGAATATCCATGTTTTCTACCCCAGGCAGGTTACCGACACTTCCGGAAATGGCTACATAACATTCATTTTCAATAGCTCTTGCCTGTGCACAGCGACTCACGCGCAAAAACGAATTTTTGGTATCGGTCCAAAACGGAACAAACAGAATATTAATCCCTTCTTCTGCCAGTATCCTTGAAAGTTCAGGAAACTCTACGTCGTAACAAATCAGGATTCCAACTTTCCCTGCATCCGTTTCAAATACTTTCAACTCATTTCCGCCCTTCATACCCCAGTAGTTTGCCTCGTCAGGAGTGACATGCAATTTGTACTGCACATCCCAGGTTCCGTCTCTTTTACACAGATAGGATACGTTATACAATCCATCCTCCTCGAGCAGCGGCATACTACCTGCAATGATGTTGATGTTGTACGAAAGTGCAAAACTAACCAGTTTATCTCTGACTGCTTCGGTATAACCTGCCAGTACCCTTACTGCATCGGCAGCACTGTCTTTATTCGCCTGTGCCATGAGTGGCGCGTTAAAAAACTCAGGGAATATGACAAAATCTGCCTTATAACCGGATACCGTATCCACGAAGAACTCCATATTTTGCATCAGATCATTAAAATCCTTCAGCGGGCGCATCATCCATTGCACCACCCCAACCCTTACTATAGATTTCTGGCCACCAAACAGTTTATTGTCTGTAGGTTCATAATACACATTGATCCATTCCAGCAAAGTTGCATAAGACTTGGAATCAATGTCGTCCGGCAGGTAATTGGTCATTACCTTACGCACGTGGAAATCATTTGCCAGCTGGAAGGTAAGAATAGGGTCTACTATTTCTTTATTTTTTACCTTATCAATGTATTCTTTAGGACTAAGCTTTTTGGATATTTTCTTATATCCGGGAATACGCCCTCCTGCAATGATAGCGCGGAGGTTCAGTTTTTCGCATAATTCCTTTCGCGCATCGTAAAGCCTTCTTCCCAACCTTAACCCCTGATAATCCGGATGCACAAAGACATCTATACCATACAGCGTGTCTCCGTCGGGATCGTGCGTGGTGAGCATACCGTTGCCGGTAATTTGTTTGTAGGTGTGGTTGTCGCCATATTTGGCATAATCCACAATAAGACTAAACGCAGCCGCTACAAGCTTTCCATTGTCTTCAATTCCGATCTGACCTTCCGGAAAGTGCTTTAACATGGATTTGAGCTCCGTTTTGGTCCAGGCTCCCCCGGCATTGGAATATACCAGTTCCATAATATCCCGGATCTGCTCAAAATCTTCTATGGTGATGTTTCTGAGATGAAGTCTGTGTTGTTCTATATGTTCTTTTTTCCCTTTTGAGAATTTTGATTTTTCTTTGGACATGATAGCGGACTATAAAATACCTTTGATCAATCTGAAATCGGGGAATTAAGTTCCCCTTTTCAAAAGCTTAAAGCTAAATGCTAAAAGGGAAAAGCACAATGCTAAATGCGGAAAGTTTTATAATAAAAGTCCGTCAGAACTTCCCAGTAGTATCAGGAATCTCAACCTGATTTTCCCATATATATCTCCATTGTAAAAAATCATTACATAAACCATTGTACTTTAAGCTGTAAGCTTTCAAGCTTTCCCCCTTTCTTCTTCTCACTACACTTAAAAACTTATAACGTAGCGTACAACTCCAATCAGTCGCAAAGCTCAATCTGATCACACTCATTATAATGGGAAGCTATTTTAACCACCCGGTTATTGGAGTACTCTATCCGGATGCAACCATAATCAGTGGGATAAAAATCTATATACGGGTGTTCTTCTTTATACTTGGTATCGACAGGACTCCCTAAAAGCTGCTGCATTTCTTTCCGATTCTTGTCCCATAATTTTCCTTTTACCTCCCCTTTAAAATGTCTGGTAACTTCCACAAAATCCCAATAGGTGTAATAGGTAAATCCCAGGTTTTCGTAAAAAACTGCACCGCCACAGGAGTGGGTACTTCCATCGGGAACAACTGAAGAGTAACAGGGAAACCATTCTTTTATATCGTTTTGAGACAACTGAGGCTTTACACCATTAATTTCTCCCAATTGCACATCGTAAATCAGCTCCTGACATTCTACAGGATAAGAAGTCTTCCCCGGAATCCCTTTACAAGACCAAAAAGTAACAACAACCAGCTGAAGAAAAAGTAAAAAGAATTTATTCATAACCTGTAGTTTGTATCGGACAGCCCTGCTACACTTATTCAATATCCATCAGACTTGTCCAGTACCGGTCGGAGAGAAACAGCAACTCATCAGGATCTATCTGTCTGAAATCCTCATCATAAACAATAATATCCGAAGCCGAGAAAAATAAATTTCCACCAAAACCCAGAGCAGTACAGTTTACATACACCTTTAACTGGTTATCGTTTACAGGTTCCAGCCCCAGCAACTCCAGTAAAAGGCTGCTCAGGTATGCAGGGTCTTCAACAATTTTATCTTCATCATCCCAGTAGCGGAGATGCAATCCATTACATGATTTCAGAACACAGTAAAAATATTGAAAAGTGCTATTCAGCTCCTGAGCCAGAAATTTGCATTCCAGTTTAATATTCAAATCTGAACCCGAGAAGCTCATTTCTTCTATTACACCTTCCTGAAAACTATCCAGTACATTCTTTATTTTCCTATGATTCATCTGTTTTTGGGTAAAAAGTTAGTTTCTCTTTACTTTAACTTCGAAAACAAACGTTCTTGCTTTCTTTAAATCAAGAGAACTGTCTTCTCCCGATAAAGTTAAAGGCAATTGCTTCATTTTTTCTCCATCAGGCCCTAATGGTACGATTTTTACATTTTTAAGTCCTTTAAACACCACTTCCCCCTGTGCCACCTGCGCCATTACCGGTGTTTTGCCCGGATCTTCAAGAGCCGTTCTGGTCTCATTAAATTTCTGTCCTTTCATTTTACAAGGCGTCGTCACAACAAGATAGAAGTTGTCCGAGACAGCAAGCGGCAAAGTATCTTTAGACACAAGCAGCACACTGGCCCATTTGTTTTTCATCTTTACCTGAATCACCGGAAAATCATAGATTTCTTCGTTCAACTTTCCCACGACTCCTTGCACTCTTGGAGTATTGATCTTTAAAACCCCTTTTTTATAATCCAGCACCAACTCTTTTGTTTCACTGGTTATGATTTTATTGACTTTATCATTAAAAGTAGCATAAGCAGAAGGGGCGTTTCCCTGCACTGCACTATCTGACTTAGCTACCCTCGTTACATAAGGGAGGTGATAATGTTTATCTATAAAATCAGAATAAGAAGGCAGATCGTAAATCATCCTTTCCGTTACCGCATCAATGACCAGACCGGGTGCCGTTTGCACATCCCCTCTCAGGAAAAGAGGTGCTGCAATTACCCATTGCGACAAATGCTCCGGCATCTTGGAAAGAGTAAAGGGAGTGATACGATCTTTGCCTACAGGGGTTGCATCAAAATCAAACTGAATAATACCATCCAATCCCTGCAACCTTCCATAGGCCGCAATATACGGCAGTGCATCGAGGGTATACTCGTTAGGATAACACGCATTGAATTCCGTTACAATAGTGGGTTTATTCAACCATTTATACTTGGTAATGGATGCTATGGAACCTTTGTCAGGATTCTTTATTAAGGAGGTATTATTCACAGGAGCATACAAGATACGATTCCAGTCGTTATTGATTTTCCATAACTGAGGGTGATCCCAGTAGTCGTTGGTAATGATCATATCCAGCCCCTGATTACTCTTGGAATACGCTAATATTGGAGTGGGAAAATTACTTCCGGATAATAAGTACTTAACCCCCATAGAACGCATCAGACGATACATCTCACTGTAATACTCTTTCTCCACGGAAGCTAGAAACCGGATACTCGCAGCAGTATTCCCTTTAGTTCTTTCTTTAAGTACAGGCGATGTATAAGTACTGTAATCAAGGTCGAATACAGACAGATTCCCCTGATTTCCCCTGGCCTGAAACTGTTGCTGTAATTCTGACCTGTAATACGGTGTTAGAATATCTCCTCCAAAGTGTACAAAAGCCGATGATTCATTGATAAACTCCGAAGCTATAATGGCAGGTTCATCACTGTATAAAAGTTTGGTATAAGGGTTCTTGTGTGTCAGTAACTGACGGATATAGTCTTTTTGTAATTCAATCACCTTTGGATCGAAATACGCCACCTGTTTTCCTCCCAGATCAGGCAAAGGATTGGTTATTCCCTCCTGCTCGGTAAAATCTCTGTGTACAAGCAAATCCAGGAAGATATAAATACCTTTCTTTTTTAGTGCATAAATAAGATAATCTAACTTATTAAGGCTTTCTTTCGAGAGTTGTTTACTGTTTCCGACGTTTCCAAAAATATTTGGTACAGACCATGGCGCATCCATGTGGTGCAGCCTGACCAGATTACACCCCATTTTGGATAGGCGTATGGCAAGAGAATCCGCAGTCTCTTTATCAGGAAAACAGGAACCGGCAACCAGGTTCACACCCCAGAAACGTGCAGGTGTGCCATCTGCAAAAGCAAGTTTTCCATCTTTTACGGTAATAAAGCCATGCTTACCGGCCGGAGCATCCAGCAAAGACGACCAGTCGGCATAGTGACCAGCTTTCGTAGATGCCGACTTTAGTTCATACCATTCGCCTTCATCGGTAGGACCGGTAAAAAGTTCTTTTTGTAATGCCTCTCCTGCCCTTCCTTTAAGACTTACCTGAATAGCATCAAAAAAAGCAGTACCGGTACAATTACCCAGCACCGCCTGCACTTTAAGCATTTTAGCCCCTGAAGGGATGTTGTAAGTCCGCTGATAATAGGACCACTTTGTAGTACCTTCAGCCTGTCCGGTTACCGGAGGGTATCCTCCCGTCATGGCTCCGTTTTCATCATAAAATTCGATGGTTATCCGGGCCATTTCCCAGGGTTCCTTTCCCCTGACAACATTTTCAGTCTTCATCCAGCCGGAGACTTCTGCTGTTTTTGCGCCCTCCGAAATCAGAAGTGTCTGATCCGCGCCACTCCATTTCGGGTTATCCAGATGTACTTTTAATGCATACTTACCTTCTTTTCCATCATTGCTAATTTCTCCACCCCACATATTCCAGCCTTTTGTCTGCTGTTCAAAGCTACTGTTAGTAAGCAGATTGTCGGATGTTTCCTGTCCAAAAAGGCCTTTTGAAAAACCAATAAAACCAAGGTATACAAAGAATAAAACAGCTTTTTTCATCGATCAAGATTTTGCTAAAAATAAACAATTAATCTTAAAAAACAGGAATCCCCGGCTCAAGAACCCCTCGGCTTAACTAACTGAGCATATAAAGGTTATTACTAATATAAATGGCGTGAAGGAATAAGAAACGAATACTAAACAGAGGAATTAATTTTTTAAGAGCAATGGGAAAGACCATAATAATATCCAACCGGCTTCCGGTGAGCATACAGAAAAAGGAAGATGGCTTGTCATACACTCCTAGTGCAGGCGGACTTGCTACCGGACTCGGATCAATCTATAAATCAGGAGAAAATATCTGGCTTGGCTGGCCTGGATTATATGTCACCAACGACAAAGAAAAAGAAGAAATTACAGTCAACCTGCAAAAGGAAAACATGGCTCCGGTCTTTCTTACCAAGGAAGAAATCGAAAAGTTCTATGAGGGATTCAGCAACACTACTTTATGGCCATTGTTTCACTACTTTCCTTCCTATACCTCGTTTGACGAAGGCTATTGGGAGACATACAAACTTGTGAACCAGATCTTTTGCAATGAGACATTGAAATATGCAAACGATGATGACATTATCTGGATTCACGATTATCAATTGTTGCTGTTACCCAACATGATCAGGGAAAAGCTTCCCAATGCTTCCATAGGCTTTTTTCAGCACATTCCATTCCCCTCTTTTGAGATATTCAGAAACCTGCCCTGGAGAAAAGAACTGCTGGAAGGGATGCTGGGTTCTGACCTTATTGGATTTCATACCTACGATGATGTCCGGCATTTTCTCAGCTCGGTAAACCGGCTGGTAGGCCTGGACAATAAAATGGGTGAACTGAGAGTAGAGGACAGAATCTGTATGATAGATTCTTTTCCTATGGGAATAGACTATGACAAATTTGATAAAGCTGCCAGATCTGAGACTACCATCAAAGAAATTGCTTCTTACGGTGAATTTCTCGGCAAAACAAAAACCATCGTTTCCATTGACCGACTGGATTATTCCAAAGGCATTCCTGACAGGCTGCTGGCCTTTGACCTCTTTCTGGAAAATTATCCGGAATATAAAGGACAGGTGACCCTGCTCATGATCGTAGTGCCAAGCCGGGACCAGGTAGACCTGTACAAACAGCTGAAAGTAGAAATCGATGAGCTGGTTGGAAGAATCAATGGTAAACATGGAAAAATAGACTGGACTCCTATACGGTATTTTTACAGGTCCTTTCCATTTACCTCGTTGTCTGCCATGTACAGATTATCGGATATTGCCCTGGTTACTCCACTCAGAGACGGCATGAACCTGGTGTGCAAAGAGTTTATAGCAAGTAAAATTGACCAGACAGGGGTGCTTATTCTTAGCGAAATGGCTGGAGCAGCCAAGGAACTTTCCGATGCATTAATCATTAATCCGAACAATCTTCCGGAAATGGCAGAAGCAATTCACCGGGCACTTACGATGTCTGAAGAGGAGCAGATGAGAAGAATGGATGAACTGCAGTCCGTTGTAAAAAGATATGACATCCATAACTGGGTACAACTGTTTATGAGAAGTCTGGAAGTGGTAAAAGAAAAACAACACGAAATGTCTGTAAAACAACTAAGCAATCAGGCAAAACTTGAACTGATTGAAGATTATAAAAAAGCCGAAAAAAGGATACTTTTCCTTGACTATGACGGTACACTTGTTCCGTTTAAACAAAATCCCAAACAAGCCAGACCTGATAAAGAGCTGTATGGAATACTGGAAGACCTTTCTTCGGATCCTAAAAATAAAATCGTCATCATTAGTGGAAGAGACAGAGATACACTGGACGACTGGTTTGGAAAATTAAACATAGACCTTATTGCAGAACACGGCGTATGGCTGAGAGAAGGACGACCTTTCTGGAGCATGATTGATTATATGACCGACGAATGGAAGACTGAAATCTCTCCTATCATGGAAATGTTTGTCGCCAGAACTCCGGGGTCCTTTATTGAAACAAAAGGCTACTCTCTTGTATGGCATTACCGCAAATCCGATCCGGCATTGGGAGAATTACGATCCAGAGAACTGGTAAGTCACCTGCAATTTATTACCACCAACATGAACATCAAAGTACTGGAAGGGAATAAAGTCGTAGAGGTTAAAAATGCCGGAATCAACAAGGGTAAAGCTGCGTCAAGGTGGCTAAATGAATCGTTCAACTTTATTCTTGCTGCAGGCGACGACTGGACGGATGAAGATACTTTCAGAGCCATGCCGGAATCAGCATACACCTTAAAAATAGGCAACACCCCAACCTCCGCACGCTACAACCTTCATGAATGCGGACCCGATTACTGTACGGAAATGAGAAACCTGCTTATCGCTCTCGCTCAGGAAGGACATTTGGTCAGAAGGAAAGTATTGAGTAATAAGTTTTAAGTAGTAAGTTTTAAATTATAAGTAAATTAAAAGTAAAAAGAGGCTAAACGCCTCTTCTTTTTTTATTCTCAAAACTTACACAACTTATTACTTACAACTTCTACATAAACGTTGGTAAATCCAGCTTCTTGGCAATTTTAAACGCAGCGTTCAGCTGTCCTACGTGACTATACGCCTGAGGGAAATTTCCCCACTGACTTCCTGTCTTTGCGTCTACATCTTCGCTTAATAACCCCAGGTGATTCTGGTATTTTAACAGTTTCTCAAATTCTCTGATGGCATCGTCGGTACGACCTACCATAGCCAGCGCTTCCACATACCAGTAGGCACAAATCAAAAAGGTGGTTTCCGGTTTTCCAAAATCGTCTTCGTGTTTATACCGGTAAAACAAGCCCTCCTCTGTTTTCAGATTTTGTTCCAGAGCTTCAAGATGTTTTCTTGCTCTTTCAGAATTCGGATCCAGATAACGCATGGTGATCAGTTGCAAACACGAAGCATCCAGGTTCTTTCCTCCCACCGACTGGGTATACACCTGCCGTTCCGGATCGTAACATGCTTCAATCTGTTTTATAGCCAGGTCTTTTAAAATGGTGGCTTTTCTGATAATTTCTTCATTTTTGAAATATCTTCCTATTTTAAGAGCAGAACAGGCTCCTGCCCAATGGAACAAAAAGGTATAACAATGTTGCTGCGCTATATGTCTGAATTCCCAAAGCCCGGCATCCGGCTCATACATCGTATCTTCTATCTTTCTCAACGTGTGATTAATAAGTCGTTGAGAATAGTATCTTCCTCCTTCGGAAAACCTTGTATCTACATAAAGAGGTAACAAGGCCACCAGCACCTGACCGTACACATCGTTCTGAATATGGGTATACGCATCATTTCCTATTCTTACAGGTTTATTGTTTTCTCCATATCCATGCAGAGGCAGTTCCTTCTCGGTCAGTTTCTTTCTACCTGTTATGGAATAAAGAGGCTGATATCTGTCTGTCTCATTAATGGTAATATTTTCGATATAATGAAAGTATCTTTCCAGTTCTTCAAAGTGCCCTACGTTATGAAAGGCATTTAATATGTAAAAGGTATCTCTTAACCAGCAGTAGCGGTAGTCCCAGTTTCGTGTAGAACCTGGAGATTCGGGTAAGCTGGTGGTTCCGGCTGCTATAATCGCTCCGGTATCTTCAAACTGGTGAATTTTGAGGCATAAGGCCGATCGGATAATCTGTTCCTGATAAAAGATCCCGATACTCGTACTCTTCACCCAGTTTTGCCAGTATTTTACGGTTTTATACAAAAAGTCTTCTGCCGTTTCTTCCAGGGGAGCTTCAAGAGGAATTCCGTAGGTTAAGATCAGATATTTAGCCTCATTCAAAACGAATGAACTTTCATCTGCAATAAAATTAAGAGCGATATTGGTTGTTAACCTGATTTGCTGCGACAACCCTATAAATCTAATGTGACTGCTGCCCTGATACGCTTCAGGAACAAGTTCGCCATATTCCCCAACAGGGCGACAGGAGACTTTCACTCGTGGAGAACCGGATAACGGTTCTATTTTTCGCACCAGCATTAAAGGTTTAAAATTTCTTTCATACTGGTAAAATCTTGGAGCAAAATCAGTGACCCTAAACCTGCCTTCTGAACATTCAAAGTCCGTTACCAGTACATTCGTGTTTTCAATATACTTTTGGCTGGAAACAAAGTTTTCCTCATGAGGGAGAATCGAAAACTTGCCCCCTTTTTCTTTATCCAAAAGCCCTCCAAAAATAAAAGTACTATCAAACTGCGGCCAACACATCCAGACTATATTTGCAGTTTTATCAATATGGGCCATATATGCACAATTGCCTATTATGCCCATTTCGTAGGTATGCCTTTTCCCCATAAATTCTTTTTGACTCACTGTGAAAAAATCTTTTGATGAGTAACCTGAAATTTGTCATATGGTTTGAAGCAAATGTTGCACCCTTTTGGGACCACAAACCAAAACAATCTAATTTTCAATACATTAAAACAAAAACACTATTCAAATTAAAATTTCAGTTTACTTTCTTAATACTTTTGAGAATATAGAAAAGTATTAAGCTCGTTCTCAGTCTTTATAATTTTAATTATTTAACAAAAATTGTATTTTAAATACAGGAATTAGTATTAAAATTATAAATATTTGGGAGATATCCCCATTATTTACCGGAAAAATTACCTTATGTATCGAAATTGTCTATTTTTTATATTCCTCTGCTTATTCATTTACCCCACATTGGGCCAACATTCAAAAGAGCCTGCTGTAATTAGTACAGATAAACAGGGTCGTAAAATTCTGGCCAATACGATCAATATTAAACTAAAACCCGGGGTATATGATTCGATAAAATGCGGAAAACTAAACCTTCAGCCAGAGTTAAAAAATTCTTTAAAGCAGGCTGGTATCCGGGAAGTGAAACCTTTGTTTCCTGACATAGAAGTGCAACCCGATCACAAGCGAAAATTCTGTTCCGGTATAGAACGCCTGCAGCGCATTACCTATTCTTCCGAATATAGTACGGAAGAAATCATTGAACTCCTCCTTCGCACCGGATACGTGGAATATGCAGAGCCGGTCTTTGTGGACGAAATGCTTTATATTCCCAACGACCCCAAAGCACAGCCTTATATCGCCCCCAATGATACCAGTCAGTATTATCTGTCCCGCATAAAAGCATACGAAGCCTGGGATGTACACCAGGGAGATACCAATACGGTTATAGGCATCATTGACACCGGAGTGCGATTGTCACATGAGGACTTAAAAGACAATATCAAATACAACTGGAACGACACCATAGATGGCATCGACAACGATAACGACGGATATGTGGACAATTTTGCAGGATGGGACCTTGGAGATGGCGATAATAATCCCACCGCCAGTGGCTCTCCTCACGGAACCTTAGTGGCCTCAATCTCCTCTGCAACAGGAGATAACGGAAAGGGAGGCATCGGTACCGGCTTTAAATGTAAATTTTTGCCTGTTAAAGCAGCCCCTACCAGTGCAGGAGGAGCAATTGCCTATGGCTACGAAGGACTTGTATATGCAGCAAGACAGGGCTGCAAAGTCGCCAACCTTTCATGGGGTGGCACCGGAGCTTACTCTCAAACCAATCAGGATATCATCAATTATGTAGCACTGGAAAAAGATGTATTAATCGTTGCTGCTGCCGGTAATACCAACAGAGAACAGGATTACTACCCGGCCTCTTATGACAATGTTTTAAGTGTGGCAGCATGTGATACCGCCTATTCCCCTTCCGCAGGTCAAATGATTGAAGTCAGAAGACTTACCTACAGTACTTATGTAGATATTTGTGCACATGGGATAAATATTACCATGGCATCCAATAACGCAGATAATGCTTATACTAGAGACGGAGGAAGCTCTTTTTCTACGCCCATGGTTGCCGGGGCCGCTGCGCTGGTCAGGTCCAAATATCCCCATCTCAGCGCTTTACAGGCTGCTGAACTTTTAAGGGTAACAGCAGATGTAATGGATACTTTTCCTGAAAACCTGCCTTATAAAGGGAAAATGGGGAAAGGGCGACTCAATATGTACAGAGCCTTAACAGACTCCATTTCCCCTGCCGTCAGAATTGCAGGCTATAATTACAAAGGACAACACGGGACATACACTTATAGCGGAGACACCGCCAACCTGTCCTTCAAATTTATAAATTACCTGCGCCCCTCTTCTTCCGACCTGGAAGCCACTTTATCATGCGATGCCCCTTTTATTCAGATTACGGACAATAAAATAAACATCGGATCCCTCAATACCCTTCAGACGGTAGATAAATATGACGATGTTTTTTCCATTGTTATAGACGAACACGCTCCTAATAACGAGACCGTCAAATTTCGGCTTGATTTTCTGGATCCTGCCACCAATTACATGGACTATCAGTACATAACTCTTCAGATCAATCCGGATTACAGAGTGATAGATACCAATCAGGTAACGTTTACCGTTGCCGGCAATGGCAGATTATGCTATAGTGACAAGGACAATACAAGAGGTAAGGGAATGATCTTTAAAAACTCTTCCATGATCTATGAAACCGGTCTAATGATTGCCACTGATCCAAATACAGTTTCTGATTGTGTACGCTCAACACCTTATACAATAGATCAGGATTTTGAAATTACCAAACCCGTAAATTTTGTAAGACCTGTACATTCCGATGAAGAAACTCTTGCAGAGTTCCAGGACCTGAGGGAAACAGGTACTAAAGTTAAGATAAAACAAAGAACCTATGCCTGGAATAACAGTCCTGACGACACATACATCATTGTAGAATATATGCTGCAGAATGCTTCCGGAAGTACGATCGACACCCTTCATACGGGCCTCTTTACCGACTGGGATATTAACCAGTACGATTATAACCGTGCCGATTACGACTACACGGATAAAATCGGATACTGCTACAATACCTTTTTAAATGGTTTGTACGGAGGGGTTGCAATCCTTACAGAAGACGCCCCTATCTGCTTTTCTATGGACAATGGTAATGTGGCTGGAACGATCAATCCTAACGACTTTGGAAATGGATTTAGTACCCTGGAAAAATACACTACCCTCTCCAGAGGAATTGGCCGGCAGCAGGCTGGCGCCAGTGGAGCAGGATACGACGTATCTCAGGTAGTTGGTGTTTCTCTTTACAACCTGCAGGCAGATGAAACACGCACCATCGCCTTTGCCTATGTGGCCGCCAAAGATTTATTCGATCTCAAAATGAGTACCAGAGCGGCAAGGGCTAAGTACCTTGAAATTAAAAAGAGCCCTTTACCTGTCGTACAGCAACACTACTCCTTCTGTAACGGTGAGCAGGCGACATTAACGATCACTCCTTCCAACGGTACTACGTTTAATTTCTATAAAGCATCCGAACCAGACCAGCTGCTGCATACAGGACCGGACTATACCCTTTATGATCTTACAGCCTCTGAGACACTACTTGTACGTACCATCGATTCACTATTTGAAAGTGATCCTGTTGAGGTGCATATACAATTCCACGAAGGGAGCAAAGCAGCCTTTTCAGTACTTCCTGACACTATTGTAGACGTGAATTCCTGGGTTTACTTCATTGATCAAAGTAGTAATGCCACCGGAAGGCTTTGGGATTTTGGCAACAACATTACCTCCAATGCCTCTATTGCTTCCCATACCTATGACACACCTGGTTTATTCGAAGTAACACTGATTGCTGAAAACGCTCAGGGATGTAACGACACCCTGACCCAAACCATCACCGTACGAGTTACTACTTCAGTCGAAGGAACAGAAGCCACAATGGTACATCTTTATCCTAATCCGGTGGAAAACCATTTAACTATAGACTTTAGCCAGGTTACTTCCCCCAGCACTATTTCTATAGTGAATATTCTCGGAGAAGAAGTATATGCAGAATATCCGGATACACAGCTGAAACAAATAGATCTTAACCTCTCCGGACTTAGTTCCGGTATATACTTCTTAAAAATTGTTTCAGGCAATACTACACTGACAAAAAAATTCACTAAGCAGTAACGACTGAAAACAATTTTAAGGATATTAGCCTTCTGCTATAACGGCAGAAGGCTTTTTGTTTTAATACAACTATGAAAATTATAGAGGCTGAACTACTTTCCATAGGCGATGAACTTCTCTATGGACAAATTACAGATACCAATGCACAATGGATCAGTGAACAGCTCACTTCCATTGGAATAAAAGTATTTCGAAAAACAACCGTTGGAGACGAAGCTGGTGAAATGGTAAAAGCCATTCAGGAAGCCGAACTCCGGGCGGACCTGATTATCTTAACCGGAGGTCTTGGTCCTACTTCCGACGATCTTACCAAGCCTGTTCTGACTCAATACTTTAACACAAGACTGGTACTTAACGAAGAGGCATTACAAGACCTTACAGTATTATTCCAGCAACGGGGCCGGGAACTCACAGAAATTAACCGGCAGCAGGCCTACCTTCCGGCCAGTTGTACCATTATTCGAAACCATTATGGAACAGCTCCGGGAATGTGGTTTGAACGAAACGGTAAGATTCTTATATCCATGCCGGGGGTACCTTTCGAAATGAAAGCAATGATGACAGAACAACTGATTCCCAGAATCAAAGATTATTTTAATCCTCCTGTTATCCTTCACAAAATGATCCGCACCTCTGGTATTGGCGAATCGTTTCTGGCAGAGAAAATAAAAACCTGGGAAGACAATCTTCCCTCATTTATTAAACTCGCCTATCTCCCTTCCCTGGAAGGTGTCCGACTAAGACTGACGGCCCTTACGGAAAAGGATAAAGAAGAAACAACCCAAAGCATACTTGAACAGGAAACCGAAAAGCTTAAAACCATTATAGATGGCTATATCTACGGTTATGGAGAAGAACCTTATGAACAGGCTCTGGGAAAATTACTGATGGAACATAAACTCACCATAGGAGTTGCGGAAAGCTGTACAGGAGGACTGGTATCTTACAGCATCACTTCCGTGCCTGGCAGTTCAGAATATTATAAAGGTGGAATTATTTCATACGCCAATGAGGTTAAGATAAATGTACTGGGTGTAAAAAAAGAAACCTTGACAGAACACGGAGCCGTGAGCGAAGCCACAGTACTTCAAATGGCTGAAGGGGCTCAAAAAATCCTAAACACTGATATAGCAATAGCCACCAGCGGAATTGCCGGACCGGGCGGAGGAACTCCTGAAAAGCCTGTAGGAACAATATGGATAGCCGTACGGCTACACAACCGGACAGTGACGAAAAAACTTCAGTTAGGCACCATCCGTGAAAATAACATGAGAATGACGACCTACGCTGTTTTCAATCTGATCAGGGAAACTTTGCGGGAAAAGAATTGAGAAAACCCTCAAAAATATTAACTTTGACCGGATTTGAAGGTTTCGGTTTCGGAATCCTGAAGATCATTTTAACTTAACAGGCTAATAGTAAAGAGCTTTTATGGCATTAGTAGAAATGGTGATGCCCAAAATGGGCGAAAGCATCATGGAGGGGACAATACTCCGTTGGTTAAAAAATGTGGGAGATAAAATAGAACAGGATGAATCCGTTCTTGAAGTAGCGACCGATAAAGTAGATACAGAAGTCCCTTCAACAGCTTCCGGTATATTAAAAGAAATACTTGCACAGCAAGGAGAAGTTGTTCCTGTTGGAAAACCGATAGCAATAATTCAGACAGAAGGTGAAGAGTCAGAAGCTTTACCCAAAACAGAGTCTGTTCAGCAGGCCCCCCCTGCCTCCAGTCCGGTACCAACAACTGCTCCAGCCACTGAAGTAAAGGCTAAATCCGCTTTATCCAACGGAGAAGCCTCAAGATTTTACTCTCCTCTGGTCATGAACATTGCCCGTCAGGAAAATGTCTCCATGGCAGAGCTGGAGTCCATTAAAGGAACAGGAAAAGACGAACGCGTTACCAAAAACGACATTCTGAATTATATCCAGAACCGTAAAGAGGGGGGCACATTTAACACCGGAACTCCTCAGATTACAGAACAGCGTAAGACAGAGGAAACAAAAGAAGCTGCTCCTTTTGAACAACTTAAGCCATCCCAGTCCCTGACCGGTAATATTGAAATTATCGAGATGGACCGCATGAGGAAAATGATTGCGGAGCGTATGGTTGAATCCAAACGAATCGCCCCTCATGTTACTTCGTTTGTGGAAGCAGATGTCACCAACATTGTATACTGGAGAAACAGAGTGAAGCAGGAATTTATGGAAAAGGAAAATACTGCTCTTACCTTTACTCCTATCTTTATTGAAGCGGTAGTTAAAGCTTTAAAAGATTATCCAATGGTGAACGTCTCCGTTGACGGAGATAAGATAATAGTGAAAAAAGACATCAACATAGGCATGGCGGTTGCCCTTCCTACCGGGAACCTGATAGTGCCTGTGATTAAAAACGCAGACCAGCTTAACATCATCGGGTTAACCAAAAAAGTAAACGACCTGGCCAGAAGAGCTCGTGCCAACAAACTCACAGCAGACGACCTGTCTGGCGGTACCTATACCGTATCGAATGTTGGTTCATTTGGTAACATGATGGGAACCCCGATCATCATGCAACCACAGGCCGCGATTCTCGCACTTGGTGCTGTAGTCAAAAAACCTGCTGTTATTGAGACACCGCAAGGCGATACACTGGGTATCAGACATATGATGTTCCTGTCTCACTCTTATGACCACAGGGTTATTGATGGCTCGCTCGGAGGTATGTTTGTGCGAAGAGTGGCTGATTACCTTGAACAGTTTGACATCAACAGAAGAGCATTTACCTGATAGCATACTGACACATGTCAGATAATCCAATAATGCAGGCCTTCATGGACCTGCATTTTTTTTTGCAAAGTTTTTTAAATGAAATCTTCACTGTAAATATTTATATTTATACTTTTTATATTAAGTAGTATAAAGCAAATATTATCCATGAAACAAAAGGCCAAACTATTATTCTTCACCCGCACGGGAAAAGACAGCATATTGGTATTACTTGGAAGGAGAATAAGTAAAGAAGGTGAAGAATACTGGTGGATTCCAGGGGGAGGAGTTGAAGCTGGGGAAGCATTATTTGAAGCTGCGGCACGAGAGCTTACAGAAGAATTAATTCCAACCAAAGCCATCGCTGACACGATCAGCAACTATCAGAAGCAGGGCATTACCCCTCCTTCTATCCAATACACTACAGGCAACTCGGAAAACTACATCTTCTTTATACAAATCAATCATTACAATGGCATAGTAGAAGATACGATCGGTATTGTGGATGAATTTGAAGAGCTTAAATGGTTTGAATTGAATGCCATTCCTCAGCCTATGTCCAGGGAATTCGTTCACCTTCAGGAATACCTTACCATAGAAAAGATAGAAGCTTTTTCTGAAAGCTTTGATTATAAAAGATTTTTTTAACCTTAACCTCTATCCATCGTCTGATAGTGAACCCGCAGCATATGATCCCTAAAGATGTTTATGAAAAACAGCTCAAGGAATTTACTGAGATAAAAACTAAAATAGAAAAAGACCAAAGGCTGACAGGTACTTTACGGTTATTCTCTGCTCTTGCTTTCCTGATTTGCTTTTATTTTATGTTTGAAGCGACCAGTGCTCTTACGGTAACTGGTTCTCTCGCGCTGCTTATTATTTTTATTGCATTCGTTGTAAAGAGTATCAATCTCAAAAGAAAAAAGAACTTTTTCACCACCCTAATAAACCTAAATCAGGGGGAATTAAAAGCGCTTGAAGGAGATTATTCTTTTTTTAATAATGGTGTGGAATATACGAATCCATCCCACCCATATACTTACGACCTGGATTTATTCGGAGAGGCTTCCTTTTTTCAATCCATCAACCGGACCTGCCTTCCGGAATCCTCCTTAAGACTCTCCTCTATCCTGTCCAATCCATTGAATAACAAACAAGCAATACTGGAAAGACAGGAAACTATAAAAGCCTTAAAAGACAAGATAACATTCAGGCAACAATTCTATGCTCATGGAATTGATATTACGAACGAAGAAAGTTCTCAAAAAGCCCTGATGGACTGGCTGGAAACCGACTCTTCTATTCTTACAGTCTTTATCAGCATCGTGCGCTGGGTTACTCCAACCGTTTGCCTTGTCTTAATCCTTTCAAGCATTGTTGTGGACGGACTATGGAGCTATATAATGCTGCTGGTGGCATTTCATTGGGCACTTTATGGAAGTTCACTAAAAAAAATCAATGCATACCATCAGACAATAGGGAAAAAACATAATTACCTTTCCGGATACCAAAAGGTGCTAACCCTTATCCAAAAAGAGCATTTCGATACCGACATATTAAAGAACTATCAAGACAAAGCTGCCAAAGCACTTCTTGCTTTCACCAGCTTAAAAAAACGTACAGGTCTTTTTGACTACAGGCTCAACGGACTATTTGGTCCTGTTATGAATTCCTTTTTCCTGTACGACTTTCACTGTATAGATGCATTGGAAAAGTGGAAAAAAGAACACCGGGAGCAGGTAGGACAATGGCTCGATATATGCGAATATCTTGATGCACTTAACAGTCTTGCCGGCTTTGCATTTAACAATCCCGCCTTTACCTTTCCTGTTATTTCAGAAGAGAAGCCAAAATTACTTTTTAAATCGCTGGGGCATCCGCTTATACCTGAATCGAAACGGATTACCAATGATTTTGAACTCGGCATTACTCAAAACCTGATGATTATAACAGGAGCTAATATGGCTGGCAAGAGTACTTTTTTAAGAGCTGTAGGGCTCAACACACTTTTAGCTCAAATCGGTTGTCCTGTATGCGCCACTCATGGGGAAGCTTCAACCCTTGATATTTATTCAAGTATGCGCACTACAGATTCATTAAAAGAACAAACCTCTTATTTTCATGCAGAGTTAAAACGACTTAAACTCATTATAGATTATGCCCGCAATGGTGTTCCCCTTCTGATTCTGATAGACGAAATGCTAAAGGGTACCAACTCCGATGATAAGCTATCTGGTTCCATAGCAATGGTGGAAGAACTAAAAGACCTAAATTGTATCTCTATCATTGCCACACACGACCTGGCCCTGGGAGACACCGAACTCAACTACCCTGATAAAATATGTAATTTCTGTTTTGAAAGTATTATCCAAAACAATGATGTAACCTTTGACTACAAAATGCGCCGGGGAAAAGCAACCAATAAAAATGCTACTTTCCTTATGAAAAAGATGGGGATTATACGATAATAGGAGAATCCTCTTCAGGCAATCATTAACCTGAACTTGTCAGAAACTTCAATAAACTAACAGCTAAAAGGAACTTAACAGGGCTCATTGGCAAAAGTGGTAATGCCTTTTATCAATAACTATGTTTTTGATAAAGAGCCGACTTCTTTCTTAAAGAAGAACCTTTTAAGCTTTAAAAACCAACACCTTGGACCCAAAAAAATTTGATAAAACGGTTGTTCCAGTGGCTATGACCTGTGCAACCATTTTATGCACCTGATAATTTTCCACAAGAAAATTAAGAATAAACAGGTTCACAGCCAGAGAAAACGAGTACAAAAGAAGATATTTTACAAAATAACTTTTATCTGCATCTTCCTTAGAAAAGGTCCAGTATTTATTGATATAGAACCCACAAACAAGTCCGGTTAAAAATCCGATTGTAGAGGCTATTAGATAATGTACTCCAATATACCTGTCCAGCACAAAAAAAATGACGTAATTCACTGCAGTACAAATCCCCCCTACCACTACAAACCGAATAAACTGCTCTTTTAGCTTTGTATTTATCATAAAATCAATTCACATTTTTCAATGTGTTTGGCTTTTTCAATCTCCAAATTTAACATTTAACAAGCAGAAATCCTGATTTATTACAAAAAAGAGTACAAATTACACTAAAAAAACACGTACAATTGCTTATCAAATTCAGCATAAACAATTATTATTCAAAGCATAAAGACTAATTTAAAGGACAACAATTTCAGCTTCGTTTTTTTCTATTGATTCAAGCGGGAAACCTGGACGTATTATACTTTTAAGCGTCCATTTTAGTATAAGTAATTTATTTTAAGTGGATGCTTGATACTTTTGGGCCAAGCGAGAAGGCCTGAACCAGCGGACCAGTAAAGAATTAAGACCAGTTAATCAATGGAAATTTTCTTTTCTCATTTATATTCCAGATCCCTATTTGTAATCCTTTCAGTTTACCTGTCTTATTTATTAAACCTAGTTGAACTCCTTTCGTTCTTTTAGCCGTATTGAATAGTCCTATTTGTAATCCGTATAACTCAACTGTTGAATTTTGAATAGAGACACTCACCCCATTTAACCTATAGGTGATATTAAAAAAAAGAGAGAATTCAACACCATTTACCTGGCTGACAAATGAATACATTATGGTCCCGGCTATCCCATTTACTGTTCCGTGCTGCAATATTCCTGCTGGAGCTAAATTAAGTCCATTTATAGTAAAATCATTAGTAAATGATACCGTATCAACATTGTCTGTCGGATCGAATGGAATCATATATAAAAAAAATGGTACCCCAATCCCTTCTATATTTATTCCATTTACTACTGAATTTGTTGGAAGCTTAAAAACAATCGGAGATATATTTATGCCATAAACAGCCACATTATCCGATGGCCCCACCCACAGAACAGGTCGGATATTTTTCTGCGCAAATACATTAATGGATAATAAAAGACTCCATACTACTATCGCTATTCGCATCCTATATTCACTGATATAACTTTCAGGTTCTTTTATTAGAGGTTTAATAAAAAGTTAAAGCTTATCAAAAAATTATTAATAATCCTGACCTATTAACATACATCTCTTTATACTACCTGGTGCGGTTCGAGCGAGGACACGTGAACCAGTGCAAAACCGCCAGATCGCAAAAGAGACGATGATGATAGTATCAAAAAAATTAACCTACCCCAAACCTCCTCAATACTCATAAATCATATCCGGTTTACCATTCTTGTATTTCGTCCATTCTCCTTTCATTTCACCATTTACATAGTTACCGGATGATTCAACATTTCCTTTTTTATCAAAAAATCTGGCAGGGCCTTCTTTTATCCCATTGATATAAGTGGCTTCATGCAACAATCTTCCTGATTTATCATAAAACAACCAGGTACCTGTGGCTCTGCCCAATGAATACATCCCTTTGTCTTTTACTACGCCATTTTCATAATAAGTAAACCACTCTCCTTCCTGCAATCCTTCTTTATAATTTCCTTTCCTGAATATTTTCCCCGATGGATAATATTCATAAGCGGTATCTTCCTCCAGGCCGTCTTTCCAGGTTTCCACAGTACTCAGTCTGCCTTTGAAATCATACCGTCTGACTTTTCCATGCAGCAATCCTTCTTCGCTGTACTGTTCTTCCGCCATAAGCGTTCCGTCTTTGTAATAGAACTTCCAAAGCCCAACCTTCACGCCGTCTTTGGTTGTTCCTTCAGCCTTTACCTTACCATCGTCATACTTTTCCACTACAGCGTCCTGTGCCAGCACGCTGGTACAGATTAAAGCCAGACCTACAGACATTAACAGCTTAGAGTTCTTCATCTTCGCCCTCCACATCATAGTTTCTGATATCTTTTAATTTACCCTGATCATAATACCTCCAGATTCCGGACAACTCATCGTCTTTGTAAGAACCTTCTGCTTCCAGTTTGCCGATCTCTGTATAAAACTTCCACGGACCAGAACGAAGGCCAGCCTTCATTTCTCCTTCACCTTTTAAAGCGCCATTGGTATGGTAATATTTCCACTTCCCTTCCGGCAATCCGTTTTTAAAGGCTCCCTCAGCCGACAGCTTACCATTTTCATGATAGCTTTTGGAATAGCCATTGCCATTTTTAACACCGCTCTTAAATATCAGTTTCCCCTCTTTGGAAAATACATCACCGGAGTTCACCAGCTTACCTTTGGACCACAGGTTTTCTTCGTTGAGCTGTCCGTTACTCCAATACGTTTTCCATACGCCATCTTCTTTTCCTCCTACATAATTACCTTCCGACTGAAGTTTTCCATTTTCATAATATTCCTTCCAGGGACCTGTTTCGAGGCCTGCAGAATATTCACCTTCCGACTCCAGCGCTCCACTTTCATAATAGGTTTTCCATAAACCGTCTTCCAGTCCGTTGAGGAAAAACCCTTCCATCGCTTTTTTCCCCGACTCAAAAAAGCTTGTCCACAACCCTGATTTCACACCGTCTTCAAATGAACCTTCGCTGGCTAGTTTACCATTGCTGTAATATTCTTTCCAAACACCTTCCTGTTTGCCGTTAACATACCCACCTACTGCTGCAAGGGTGTCGTTGTCATAAAACTCCATCCAGTCACCTTCTTTCTCTCCATTGATATAATAGCCCTGGGAAAGGATGTTGCCATTTTCATGAAATTCCGTCCACAGACTATCTTCCAGCCCGTCTTTATAATACCCCAATACCACAGGCAACCCGTCTTCATCAAACTCTTTGTAGAGTCCGTTTTCTTTTCCATCCTTCCAGATAGTTTCCGCTGCCAGTTTGCCATTTTCATAGTATTCAGTCATGACTCCATCTTCCTGGCCCGCTTTGAAAGTCAGCTCCATTTTCAGGGTTCCGTTTTCATGATATGATTTTGCTTTTCCTTCCCGAAGCCCGTCTTTGTAAGTAATTTCTGCCAGCAGCTTTCCCGAAGGATAATAAAACAGCCTGGTTCCGTTTCCGCCTTTAAACGATCCTGCACTCAGCCCAATTCCTTTTTCATTATAATATCCCGGAACATCGGTCAGCTTACCCATTGTCCAGATTTCATTGACTTTGAGTTGTCCGCTTTCATAATAATACTTCCAGCTTCCGTCCTGCTTATCGTCTTTATAGGTACCGGTAGAGGAGCGTTGTCCATTTTCAAAGTATTCATCCCAGGTACCAGTGGCTTTTCCATCTTTAAAAAAGCCTCTTGAGGCCAGCTTGCCATTTTCATGATATTCTTTCCATTCTCCCTCTTCTTTACCTTCTATAAAAGCGCCTTCCCTTTTTAATACCCCGGAAGGGTAATATTTTTTGGTCATCGCATTTTCTAAATCCTCTTTATACACAGACTCATAATAAAGCTTTCCAGTCGCATAATATTCCTTCCAGGGCCCACTTCTTTTGCCTTCTTTGAAAAAGCCGTCAATCTTAATTTGTCCATCCGGGTAATACTCCTTCCACACACCATCTTTGTTATCCAAAATATAGGTTCCATCCACCGAGATCTGGCCGTTACTATAGTATTCCTTCCAGGAACCGTCCTGCTTTCCATCTGTAAAATTTCCGTCAACCTTTATCTGGCCATTGCTGTAGTATTCTTTCCAGGAACCATTTTCTTTCCCCGCTTTAAAAAGGCCTTCCAGCGAAAGCTTTCCATCCGGATAATAGTTTTTCAACAAACCATCCTCATTGTCATTGTGGTATACCACTTCAGCCTCCAGCCTTCCGCTTTCATCATAAAACTTCCAAAGCCCCTCCCGCTTGCCGTTTTCCAGAAGACCTTCTCCTTTAAGCTGAGTTCCTGCTTCATCATAGTACTCCCTTGTAATCTGTGCCAGAAGGTTTTCCGGAAGAGATACATTAAGTAGTAGAAGAAGAAGGATAAATGAAAATGATTTGTTTTTAATAATCATGTGTAGAAATATGAGTGAAATAAAACCGGATTTTAAATTAAATATATCCTGTAAATAATCCAATAATTAGGATATAAACGAATTCTCCGTCATTAAAGATATTCTTCTATTTCTACAGAAATAGATTTCTCATTATCAGGGATTTTAAAAATCAAAAACTTATTTTATCTTCAAACCCTCAACCAACTTTTCAGCTATGGATCACAATAGATCAGGGGAATTCCATGTCCCTGTTGTAATCATGGGTATTGTTATCGGGATGTAGGCTCATGAAGTGGCTTATGGTAGTTATTCTCTCCGGCTTTATGGTTTATAAGGCCGAAGGGACCGGATATCCCTATCCGGCAGGAGCAGGAGCTGCCGGTATGGGAAATGCATCTGTCACAGCCAGGGACCTATGGTCTGTTGTCAGCAATATATCCGGACTGGCCCATCTTCAATCCTCTGCCTTTGGTATCAGCTATGCCAGTTACTTCGGCCTGAAGGCATTAAATAAATACCATGCAGCGATCGCTATCCCCTACAGGCCACTATGGGGGGGACTAAGCATTTCCAGGTACGGAGATCAGCAGTACAATGAAACATTTTTGGGCCTTGGGATAGCTCATAAAATCCGAAACGTTAGCCTGGGGATAAAGGCTGACCTCTTTCAACTGCAGGTCTCGGAAGAAAGGACCATTCATTCTTTCCTGCTTTCCTTTGGCGGCCAGGCGGAGCTGAGTAAAGAACTATCCTTTGGCGCCTATATACACAATGGTAACCAGGCCAGGATCCGGAAAGATTTTGATGAACGATTGCCCACTCTAATGAAACTGGGTATCCTCTGGAAACCCTCCTCTTTTCTTCATTTATCAATGGAAGCAGAAAAGGAAGTCCGCTATCCCATAAACTGGAAAGCTGGACTGGAGTATAGTCCTGTAAAAGGATTCCGCTTATGGACCGGCATAAATTCATCTCCTTCCCGGATCTTTTTGGGTGCGGGTGTCCGGAAGTACAACTTCGAAATCGCCTATGCTGCAGGAGCAATGGGCGCTGTAGGAGCCATACATCATCTGACGTTAAATTATTTTTTCCGATGATACGCTGTACGTCATTTTTCCTGTTGTTCTTTAATCTATCCATTATCACATTTGCTCAGGAGGACATTGCAGAACTTTTGTTCAACGACCTCACCCCTGCAACAAGCGAAGAAGAACAGGAAGCAATACTGAATAATATTACAGATCTTATACAGGAGCCATTAGATCTAAATAAGGCTGATCGGGACGATTTACAGAAAATAACTATTCTTTCCGATCAGCAAATAGACGGTATCCTTCGCCACCGGGCAGTTACAGGCCCTTTCCTGTCTCTGTATGAATTGCAGGCTATAGAAGCACTAGATCTTATCACCATAAAAAAATTACTTCCCGTTATTACAATTGCATCTTCCGACAATTCATGGAAAGGCTTATGGACAAGACTATACAACAATCCGGGAGATATTATCATTAAATACGAACAAAGTCCTGAGCTTAAAAAAGGATATACCGACGATGCCTCTGAAAGTACAAGATACCTTGGAAAGCCCTATAAAACGTATTTGAGAGTGAAATCCTCCAAGGCAAAAGACTTCAGTGTTGGCCTTATCGCTGAAAAAGATCCCGGAGAACTGTACAAATGGGCGCCAGAAAAAAACTATTACCTGTTTGATTTTACCTCCTTTCACCTTGGTGTGTTTAACAAAGGGAAACTCAGGTCGCTCATTATCGGAGACTATAAATTACAGGCAGGTCAGGGATTGATATTCGGATCGGGATACTATCTGGGTAAAAATGCGGAAGCAATAAATGGAATCAAACGGGCAGGCTCCGGTAGTTTACCCAACACCTCGGTTACAGAGAGTGGATTTTTCAGGGGAAGCACCGCCAGTATACAACATCACAACCTAACACTAACCGGATTTTATTCTTTGGTCAGCAGAGATGCTTCTGTCAGTGGATCGGAAACGGACCAGGAATATTTCTCTACTATCTATACCACCGGATACCACAGAACAGCAGGCGAAATCGAGAAAAAAGCAGCCATCCGTCAGAGAGATGCAGGATGTATCCTCGCTTACCATAACACCTTGCAAACTCTGAACCTTGGCTTCAACTTAATAAATTCTCATTTCAGTATTCCATTTGAAAAAAACGCCAATCTCTACAACACCTTTGACTTTAAAGGTCAGAGCAACACCAGTTATAGTGTGGATGGAAGCTACCGGTTTTACAATGTAACGTTCTTTTCCGAAGCCGCATTTTCTAAGGGAGGAGGTAAAGCTGTAGTAGGTGGGGTGTTGGCAAGCCTGCATAAGAAAGTGGATTTTCTGGCGCTCTACAGAAAATACGATAAAAACTACTATTCCTTTTACGGACGGGCATTTGGAGAAAACAGCACCAATAAAAATGAAACAGGAATCTATTTTGGAATACGCATTACCCCCAGCAAAGCATACACCCTTTCTTCCTATTTCGACAGTTACACATTTCCCTGGTTAAAATACAGGACTTATGCACCAAGCCGTGGATACGACTTTAACATACGCTTAAGTTATCAGCCGTCCAGACATACCAAAGCTTTTCTACAACTTAGAAAAACCTGTCAGGAACAAAATATATCGGCAGGAACCATCACCTATACCATTGCTCCGTTTAGTTCAGAGATGCGAACACTGGGTTTCGATCATAAAGCAAACGACATTGTTTCCCTTGCAACAAAAATTATTCAGACAATCTCCCATAAAAACGGGTTCACAAGTTTTGGCTATTTTCTCGTGCAAGACATAAACGTTCACTTTAAGGGGCTGAAAGTTTCCCTGAGGTATGCACTCTCCGATGCGGAGAACTATGATAACAGGGCATATGTTTTTGAAAAAGATGTATTAATGGGCTATGCCCTTCCTGCTTATTACGGCAAAGGCTCCAGGGCGTATGTTGTGGTGCATGGAAGGCTGTTGAAACATGTTAATTACTGGCTAAAATATGGGTGCTACCTGTACCCATATGAGGACATGACAGGCACGGGACCAGAAGAAACCAGAGGTAACAAACGATCTGAAATAAAAGTTCAGCTGAGGTATACCTGGGGATAAAAAAAATAGTTAAAGTTTGTTATATTCGTATTAAACTTAGGGGTAGTTTATGGCCGTTTCATTTTACGAAATACTGGAAGTTCCACAAACCGCTAGCCAGGAAGACATTAGAAAAGCGTACAGAAAAAAAGCTAAGCTCTGGCACCCGGACGTAAACAAATCTCCCGATGCGCATACTCAGTTTCAACTGCTGAACAAGGCCTATGAAACCCTTGTAGATCAGAATAAAAGATGGGTCTACGATCAACGGTCTGCGACTATGCACCCTCCTTACTATCAACAACATACCCCTTACAACAATCATCCGCGCTATGGTCATGGATTTGGATTCAGGTATGGGTATGGTTACGCCTATCATAACGACGACCCATTGGATACCTACCGCCAGTGGGCCAAAATGAGAAAAGAACAGGCTCAACAGGAGGCCCGAATCAAATACGAAGAGTTTCTGAAAAACAGGGAACTATTCAGAAATTCCATTCTTTACTACCCTACGCTTCTGTTTATATACCTGGCCACGGTACTCTGTTTTTGCATAGGACTGTTTGTCATCGGTCTGTGTGCTTACCTGATCTTTACGCTTCACTTCGTTCTGCTTTTCGTGTTATCTCCTTTCATTTGTGCGGGCATTTATTTTATAAAATGCACGGGTGACTGGTATAAAGAGGCGAAAAGGTATTTTTGAAATTAAAAATTAAAAGTTAAAAGCTAAAAGTTAAAAGTATAACACAAAAGGGACTTTCGCCCCTTTGTATCTTAATCAAAAAATCATACTTATTATCATCTTCCAGTAATGCCTTATAATGCTGTGGCAAGCTCTTGCTTATTATAAGGTTTATAATATGGTTTGTCCGTTCTCCTTCCGTCACTCTGATCCTTATTGAGGGGATAAGGTCCGCTGACACCGACATACCATTCTTCTTCAGAAAGGTATTTTCTTATGTTGTTAATGGTTTCCTCATCCTTTTGCAAATCCATTTCAACAAACAGGTAATGCAGCATGGAATCGGGAGTAATTTCCATTGCAAAAGAAGGGCATTCCATAAGTTTCACCAGGAGCGAATCACCCAAATCATACACGCGCTTGTCCTGAAGATGCATGGTTCCAAACAAATAAGAAGGCTTAGACAAACCATTTCCTGTTACTTTCCACAAATGCTGAAAATTGGATCTTACTTTCTAAGTCTGTGCATGTGTGTTAAAAACTACCACAAATACTAAAAAGAAAAGACTAAAAGGGTATCGGACCATTATATAATGTTGTTTATTTACACAATTTAATCAATTACACTGGTACTTTTCCTGCTCCTCTACCAGTTCCACTCCTTGAACGAGTCTAAAAACGCTTTTATACAAGCTGTTATATCGATAAGCAGCCCTCTGTTTCAATAAATAAATAAAAGTACCCCACAAAACACTGACTTTCAGGCAACCTCATTTAAACAACCAATTAAAGTTAATTTTTTTGGCATTTTTCATTAACCTAGAAAACAAAATACTAATATTTTTAGTATTTTTAAGGTAATTATGGCAGAAAATAGCATTAAAGGCAGAGGCGCTCAAATCAATTCGGCGAATCCCTATTTGAAAGATACTTACGTTACAGAGCATTTAGAAGGGCTGGACGAACCCTTATTGAGTAATAAAGCCACAACATTCCTAAAAGAGCATCCGAAAAAAATTGTCAATAAAATAGACAGTCCGGATCTGAAGGGAATGTACTCCATGAATCCTTACCAGGGGTGCGAACATGGCTGTACCTACTGCTATGCCAGAAATACGCATCAATACTATGGAATGAGTGCAGGACTTGATTTTGAGCGGAAAATTATCGTGAAAATGAATGCCCCCACACTCCTAGAAAAGTTTTTTGATCATAAGGATTATACACCTGAGCCGATCATGTTGGCCGGAACTACAGACTGTTACCAGCCCGTGGAAAAGAAAACCGGTATCACACGCAGGATTCTGGAAGTATTTCTGAAGTATAGAAATCCCGTGAGCATCATTACCAAAAACAGTCTTATTCTCAGGGATCTTGATATTCTGGCAGAGCTGAACAGGCATGACCTGGTGCATGTGAACTTGTCCATTACGTCACTGGACGAATCGTTACGACAACAACTGGAGCCCAGAACTTCTACCTCTCTCAACAGGCTGAAGGCGGTTGAGGTACTGGCCACTCATGGCATACCGGTAAATGTGATGGTTGCTCCGATAATCCCGGGCCTAAACAGCCAGGAGATCCCTGAAATCATAAAGGCAGCAGCCGACAGAGGGGCAAGTTCCGCTGCGTATACAATGGTGCGGCTTAACGGATCTATAGGCGAAATATTTGAAAACTGGATTCATCAGGCCTATCCCGAACGGGCAGAAAAGGTTTTAAATCAGATTAAAGAATGTCATGGAGGTACCCTTAACGATAGCAGGTATGGTGTACGAATGAAAGGAGAAGGACCAATTGCCGAAGCCATTGCCGACCTGTTTCATATGTCTGTACAGAAACACCTTGGAAACCGGAATATGAAACCATTTAACCTTACCGCTTTCAAGCGTCCTGAGAAAGGTCAGCTGAGTTTATTTTAACGGATAGAATCCTTTGTTTTTAAGCTGGTTGAGCACCTGTAACACATTAGACAAAAAATTATGCGTCTAAATCTTTATAAAAAAACAATAGGAATTTTGAATGAATCTGTTGTCTTTTCATTCAAAATTCCTACTATCCTGTTCCACTATTACTTAACTGTATCTTTGCTCATTTCCCACACCTGAACCATTCTTCCCGTTCTGGCATCCCAATACTCTGCTTCGTCGATAGTTACTTTGAGCAGGCCCAGATCAGGATCGTCGAGTCCTTCCGGAAAATACACTGTCAGGGAAGGTTTCCAGAGCTCCTGCATTTTAACAGGATCTTTTATTACCTCTGCCTTACCTGTTACAGACACAAAGAGATTTTTATGAACATCAGAATATGTAACACAGATACAGTTATGAATAAGAATATCTTCAACTTTTCTGGAATCAAAATTAGTAAAGAACCATACCACCCCCTCACACTCCGTTTGCATGGTAGTCATAGGAATACTTCTAAGGCAACCATTGCTTTCAATAGTAGTTAACATTGCAATTTTGATATCCTTGATCATCTCATGCAATTCTGTATATTTTTTACATGTTACCATATCGAATCTTTTACAGGTCCATTATATTTGTAACAATCAAAAAAGTTTGTTTGTTTACTATTGTATGAAGGATGATGCGATGAACAGGGCTGAGGTGCTGGATCATTTCAGGGAAATTTTCTGGGATGCCTTTCACAGACCAGACCTCAGGACGGAACGTTATTACCAGTTATGGCACAGGCTTGAACCTATAAGTGATCTCCTTGCAGGACCATTGTTTTCTGTTTTTGAAAAAGGAGAATACGAGTACATCTTTCATGATAAAAAAAGATTTCCCCACATTCATACCGCAGATGACTTCATGGATTGGTGCATGGAAAAAATTAATCATTACCAGGAAGCTCTGATGGCAGAAGTTCCCAGTAATGATCCTGAAAGAAAAGATCAGCAACTATTATCTTATCAAACGGAGGTGATGATGCAACTTGCGGAAATGGCGTACTTTTTAAAGACGTCCCAAACGCCTTAAGCTTTGTCAAGCTCCATGATGGTTATCTCCGGAGGCATGCCTAACCTTCCGGGGAATCCAATAAAGCCAAAACCTCTGTTGACGTAGATGTATTGATTTCCTTCCTGATAAAGACCCGCCCACTGCTTGTATTTATACTGAACCGGACTCCATTTAATTCCTGCTGCCTCAATGCCAAACTGAAAGCCGTGTGTATGTCCGCTAAAAGTAATGTCGATATCCGGATACCCTGGTCGTACCTGTGCATCCCAATGACTTGGGTCATGTGACAGCAGCAGCTTTACAGGATACTTTTCCGTTCCCGGATACGCTTTATTCAGTCTTCCATACTTGGGCCAGTTATCTCCTTTTCCCCAATTCTGAACACCGATAAGAGCTATTGCGTCTTTGCCTTTCCGCAAAATGCGATGCTCATCCATCAGCAAATCCCACCCCATCCTTTTGTGTGCATCGATCAGCCTTGTCAGGTTTTCCGTTCTTTCTTCTTTGCTGGACCATGGTACATAGTCTCCGTAATCATGGTTACCCAACACTGAAAATACTCCGAGTGGTGCCTGAATTTCTTTAAATACTTCGATATACTTTTCAACTTCAACAGCCCTGTCATTAACAAGGTCTCCTGTAAAAAATACCAGGTCCGGATGCTGGTCCATCAGCATTTTAACGCCTCTTTGAACAGCGACTTTATTATAAAAACTACCCGCATGAATATCAGAGATATGAGCGATTCTGAGTCCTTCGAAAGCATCAGGAAGGTCTTTCAGCTTAACTTTTACTCTTTTAACCCGGTAATCATGTGCTCCGACCAAAATACCGTATAACATTCCTACAAATGGAACCGCTGCAACTGCCAGACCAGCTTTTAACAAAAACTCTGACCGGTTGATCTCTGCCCCGTAGGCCAGTGGCTGATGATTATACAACAGGGTTGCCTTCTGAACGATCCATCGGAATAAGCGGATCAGATCGTCAAGCAGGACAAATATGAAATAGATAAATTTTGTAAAGTATAGTGATGTTACTCCCCCAAAATAAACCACCTTCATCACTCTTGTCCATTTTTCCGGACTGGCGACAAAATAAAATAAGCCGGCCAGGGTAAGGACTGTGAAGCTCCAGTAAAATGCATATATCAGTTTTTTGAATAAAGGAGTGTAGGAGTGCACCAGCACTCTTACACCCTGAAAAACATATACATCTATAACCAGAAAGATTACTATAATAACGGACAAGAAACTAAAATTCCGGCTACGCATGCGTTAAACTCACTATTGTACTTTAAACTCTTTACTCTAAAAGGGCTTTGTTTACTTTTGTATCTGACACATCAATAGGTTCTCCTGCATAGATGTGATCGATGTGTTTTTTCTTATACCCTATTTTAATTTTTAAATTCTCTACCAGAAGATACATTACCGGAACCAGCACCAATGTCAGGAAGGTTGCGAAAACCAACCCGAAGATCATGGTCCATGAAAGAGGTCCCCAAAACGCCACACTGTCTCCTCCGAAGAATATATGAGGATTCAATTCGGTAAACAGCGTAACAAAGTCGATGTTAAGCCCTACTGCAAGCGGAATCAGTCCTAAAATAGTAGCCGTTGCTGTAAGCAGTACAGGAGTCATCCTTGTTTTACCAGCCAGAATTGCTGCTTCCTTAGTAGTATACCCCTGCTCTTCGAGGTAATGGGTAAACTCTACCAGCAATATACCGTTTCGCACCACTATTCCTCCGAGTGCCACAATACCTACTCCGGTCATTACCACAGACATATCCATTTTGAATATGGAGAAACCAAGAAACACTCCTATGGTAGAAAAGACGATTTCACTCAGGATAATCACTGGTTTGGATATCGAGTTGAACTGGGTTACCAGAATCAGAAATATAAGCCCAATGGCAGCAAGTGCCGCTATTGCAAGAAAGTCTGCCGTTTCTTTCTGATCTTCCTGTTCACCCGTCATCGCAATGGACAGCCCTTCTGCCTGCGGGAATTTCTTAATTGCTTTGGTTATCTTAGCCACTACTTCATTGGCATTAAATCCTGTAAGAACATTAGAATAGACTGTAACGAGACGCTTTTCGTTTTTCCTGTTGATTCCTCCGTAAGTATCTGTAAATCTTATCTTCGCTACCGAAGATAATGGTACCTGACGAACCATCCCTCCCATGTTCATATCCCTGTACGTTATTTTAGAGTTCAACAAACCCTCTATATCGTTTCGCTGCGCATAGTTGTACCTCAGCTGAATCGGATAATCGTCGTCCAGGTCTCTGAATTTAGATATTTCGTTTCCAAACACCGCTGTCCTGATTTCCATACCGATCTGGGCAGTAGAAAGGCCTTCTGCATTAGCTTTTTGCCGGTCTACCTCTATTATGATTTCAGGTTTGTTTTTCTGAACATCCGACTTAAGTTTTTCGATGCCTTCAATTCCTGAATTTTCAAGGTATTTGATGAGCTTTTCAGATTCGGAGATAAGTAACTCATAATCATCGCCACTCATTTCAATATTGATAGGCTTACCGGTTGGAGGTCCTCCCTGATCCTGCTCAACTGTAATTTCTGCCCCGGGGATCCCTTTGACTGCATCTCTGATTTTATCAAGATAGGCAAGTGTTGATTCTCCGTTTCGTTCTGCAAAGTTAACAAAAGCAACGGTAACTTTTCCTTTATTGGGTGCAACACTTAAATCCGGCTGATTGGGATCTCCTGCCCCTACGGCGACATTTGAAATAATTGATTTAACAATCGGATTACGTTCTCCCACTACGTTAAATACTCTCTTCTCAACGACCCGGGTAATGGAATCTGTATACGCCTGATCTGTCCCTATTGGTAATGAGATGTAAGAGTAAATAAAGTTTGGTTCACTTTCCGGGAAAAACACCACTTTAGGTGTCCTTATGGAAAATATAAACAGAGAGAAGAAAAACATTCCGATTGTACCCAAAAGCAACCACTGAGGATTCTTTTTATCCAGTGCCCACCTTAAAACCTTTTCATATTTATTCTGAACAGCTGGCCAGATCTTTTCCTGGAAGTTTTTAATCACTTTTGTCAGCACAAATTTATTGAGCAGGTATAGCAGGTAAAAGGTAACCACAAGATTCCCCATCCCTGTGAGTCCCTTACCATAAAATAGGATTGCCAGCAGGACAAAAATTACAGATACGATCTTAAAGCCCTTTGAAAGGTGTCCATGAACCTCTGAATCATGATGAGGTTTCATAAAATCAACCGCAAACACAGGGTTGATGATGTATGCTACCAACAGCGATGCCAACAGGGTCACAATGAGTGTAATGGGAAGATAATACATAAAATCTCCGATAACACCAGGCCAAAACAGCAATGGCAAGAAAGGAGCCAGAGTCGTCATGGTTCCGGAGAACACAGGAACAAACACCTCTCCTGCTGCCTGCTTAGCGGCCTGTTTAATAGGCACTTTACCGTTGTCAAAAATTCTGTGCGTATTTTCGATCACCACAATGGCATCGTCCACCACAATACCGAGAGCAAGAAGGAATGCAAACAGCACTATCATGTTCAGGGTAAAACCTGCACCATCCATAACCATAAAGGCAATAAACATGGACAACGGAACAGACAGGGCTACAAAGATGGCATTCGTAGTCCCCATAAAAAACATAAGAATCACTGTTACCAGGATAAACCCAATAATGATAGTATTGATAAGGTCGTGGAGAGTAATCCTGGTCTGATCGGCCTGTTCTCCTGTAATGGTAATCTCAACGGATTCAGGGTATTTGGTTGCTTTTAGCTCTTTAACCAGTTTATTGATCTCATCTGAAACCGCAATAAGGTTTTCCCCTCCCATTTTAATTACGTTCAGCGTAATTACATTCTTTCCGTTAAGACGCGCATAACTTTCCTTTTCCTCATAGCCGTCCACCACTTCGGCAATATCTTTCAGATACACCACAGCTCCGGAAGAAGACCGTATCACCAAGTTTTCCAGTTCTTTGGGATCGTCAAACTCCCCCTTGATGGTAATGGTTCTTTTCATCCCATCCATCTTCAGCAATCCTCCGGAAAGGTTCACGTTCTCGTAGCTTACAGCCATTTTGATATCACTCAGGGTAACATTGGCTGCTTCCATTTTCATCTTGTCCACGTTCACCTGAATTTCCCTTTCCAGAGCTCCGATCAGATCTACCCTTCTTATACCTTTAATAGATTCTATTCTGTCTTTCAGATCGTCCGCATACTTTTTTAGTTTATCCAGCTCTATGTCGCCGGAAACGTTAACATTCATTATGGGTATCTGAGAGATATCTATTTCTATCACATCTGGTTCAAACTGCCTGTCCGATGGCAATTCTTTTTTAGCTTTGTCTACCGCATCTTTCACCCTTTGCTTGGCATCTGATACTTCTACATCTGTTGTAAATTCCACCACGACACTTGAATAGTCCTGAATAGAATTACTTGTTACCTTTTTCACACCGGCAAGCGCCTTTACCTCTTTTTCTATAGGTTTGGTGATCAGATTTTCTATATCCTTGGGTGACGCTCCCGGATATGGGGTACTGATGTACATCTGAGGAAAAACAATTTCGGGAAACTGTTCCTTGGGCAATGCAAGGTATGTATAGATACCTGCAATAGTGATGATGATGGTCAATACATAAATACTGGTTTTATTGTCTATCGACCAGCTACTGACTTTAAATTCTTTCATCTTTTTGTCTGTTTAAAAACGATGCCACCTCAAGCCTTTGCTCTATTGGCTGTATAATAAAAATGCATGGAATAGTAAGAGATATACAACAGCTCCCTGTTCCTCTCATGGTTTACAATTATTTAAAATATAACAGGCTGACCGTCTACTACATCCTGATATCCAACAGTGATCAGTTTATCTCCTTTGTTAAGGCCTGACAACACCTCTGCACTGGTTTTGTAAGTCTTGCCTGTCGTAATCATTTTCTTTACAGCAACACCTTTCTCCACTACAAATACATAGTCTCCCAGCTCCGAATGCTGTATTACATTAATTGGAATAGTTATAACATCTGACTTTTCGTAATCTTTAATCTTAACATTTGCAATAAGGTTGGCCTTAAGTTTTTTGATGTTTTTAGCATCAAGTTCTACCTGAAAACTTCTGTTAATCGGATTTACAACATCACTTACAACTGTAACCTTAGACGTTGCTGTTTCCTCTACATCCGGAAATGAAAGAATTGCTTCATCTCCTTTTCGTATTTTGGAAACATACGACTCTGGTATTTCAGCAAGAATTTTGAAGTTGCTTGAATTGATTATTCTGAATACAGGTGCTCCTGGTGCAGTTACCTCTCCCTGATTAGGAAATATTTCATCAATGGTCCCGTCGATAGGTGCTTTGATTTTGGTCAGTTTATACTGCTCAATAAGTGACTCCTTTTTTCTTTCCAGAGATTCCTTATTGTTTTTGGCAGACAGGTACTGAATTTCCGTACCGATCTTCTGATCCCACAGTCTTTTTTGTTTATCATAAACACTGGCAGCAAAAGACAGTGCTGTATTCACTTCTTCAATACTTGTCTTAATGATCGCATCATCAATGGAAGCAAGAAGGGTTCCGGCTTTTACGAACTGTCCTTTTTGAACGTAGATTTTCTCCACTGTTCCACTTGCCTTGGAAACAAGTGTGATGTTTTTATCGGTATCCACTTTCCCCTGTACTTCCACATAATGTCTGAAAACACCGGGCTGAAGGGTATCTACAGCAACATATACCGGTTTGGTAACATTCTTTTTTCCACCGGCCTCCGCAATCTCTTTTTCCAAAGAAGCAATCTTTCCTTCCAGTTCTTCGTACTGTTTTTTATATTCTGCCAGTTCAGCCTCCTTTTTTTCAAGATCGGTGGCCGGTTTGCAGGCGAAAAGTGCAACGGCTAAGCTTACGTAAAAAAATCCTGCTTTCATGCTTTTGGTAGTGTTTATGGTTGTATGTGTTTGTTTCATATTATTCTGTTGCTAAGGTTCCCAATGCTTTTTTATAATCCAGTTGTGCTACCAGGAGATCGTACAGAGCATTGTAGTAATTGGTCTGTGCATCTCTTAGCGCATCTTCTGCATTGATTACTTCAATGTTTGTCCCTACACCTTCTGCATATTTGATTTTTACTATTCGGGCCACCTCTGTTGCCAGGGACATGTTTTTCTCTTGCACTTCCAGAGTCTTAATGGCATTATTAACATTGATTTCACTTTGCTTTACCTGCATGTCTATTAAATTTCTCAGGGCAAAGAGTTGGTTTTCGGTCTTTTTCAGTTCCAGTTTTTTCTGTTGTCCTTTATAATGTTTTCCAAAGCCATCAAAAATTGGAACGTTCATGTTTATTCCCATAAGAGAATAGCTGTACCATTTGTATTGAAAGAGATTTACAAATTTTTCATCCTGTCTGGTAAATCCTCCCGACGCAAAAGCAGCTATACTTGGATAGTATCCGGCTCTTACATTTTTCAAATCCAGACTTTGTAACACTTTCTGATTTTCCAGTAAGGCATATTCCACACGTTCATTGTAATTGGCTTTGGTACCTTTAAGCAGAACGCTTTCCGAGCTGTTTAGAGCCAGTGAGTCTGCGGCCATAATCGGTGCATCTATGGGCATTCCCATCTGGAACTTTAATAGCATTTTACTTATCTCCAGCCCTGAGTCAAACTTTGACTTATCGGTAAGCAGATTATTGAGACTTACTTCCAGCCGGTCGAGGTCTATCTTTTCAATGAATCCGTTCTCATACATTACTCTGGACTGGCGAACAGTTGAATCCAGCGTGGCGATAATACTGTTAAGCCTGTTGATTCTTTCCTGGGTAATCAATACCAGATAGTACGCCTTGGTAACATTCTCCACTGTTTGAATTCTGGACTGTTCAATGGACTTCTGGGCAAGACTCTGATAGGCTTTTGCAGCCTTCAGTCCGACAAAGTACGATCCGTCAAACAACAGCTGACTAATGGTGGCTCCCGCATCTCCTGAACTTGGCAACTGGAAAATATTTTTAGCAACCAGAACATTGCCACTCACCTCTCCTCCCATATCTCCAAAAGACGAAGCAAAAGGATTGCTTTTCGAGAAAAACATATTCCTGAGCTTGGGATTTTCAATCAGGGAAACAGTTCCATTGATCTGTGGCAATCCTATTGCCTGAACTTCCCCCACTCTTGCCTTTGCTATTTCAGCGTCCAGCGTCGTATTCAGATAATTGGCCTGATGTTTTAACGCATAGTCTATACACTGTTTAAGTGTATAACTGCTATCTGTCTGCGCAAACCCTCTTGTTACGCTACAGAAAAAAGTAAGTAAAAAAATATATTTTGTTTTCATATATAATTAGATGTTTCAATCGTCATCCTGAATGTTTTTATATTTGTTGATTAGTTTATGGCCCTTTAATGTGCAAATACCGTGAAGGAAGTAGTCTATAAACTGTATTTGCAACTCCTGTATGGAAAATTGCATAGGAGGAAAAACAGCAATATTAAACCCAAGCTGAATTTCTTCAATCCTGAGCCTGGACAGCATCTCAACATTTATTTCCATCCTGAAAAGTCCCTGCTCTTTACCTCTGTTTAAAATATCGATGATATAGACCTTAAGGCATTTTTCCTTATGATCAACCCAGTTTTGAAAAGCCTTGGGAAAATAGCGTTCTACTTCAAAAAGTATAATGGGGTTAATATTCCGAAAGGAGTCTCTTACATATTCTGTAAGCTTTATCAGCTCATGAATCGGATCCACAGCAATATCAGCGATCTGCCGATAACTCTTCTCCCTTTCTTTCAGATGGTTGTTTATTACTTCACAAACCAGTTCATTCTTGTCTTTATAGTACTGATATATGGTCTTTTTGGAGATTCCAAGGTTTCTTGCAATCTCATCCATTGTGATGATTTTTACACCGTAACTCAAAAATAAATCTTCTGCGCCTTTAACAATTCTTTCTTTCATTACAATAGCCTTACTACTGACAATCAGGCACAAAACTAAGGAAACTTGTCAAAGCTCCAAAGTTTCCCCAGTTTATTTTGAAAAAAATTTTTATGTTAATAATTGATTTTGAATTCAGAAGGAATAGTAAATTGGCCTTTTAAGTGGAATTTTAAAGAAATCGTTACTGTGGGGAATACTTCTGAATTATTTAACTTAAATATCCTCAGGGATCCGGTTTTCATACTGGATGCGGAAGGGAAGATTGTTGAGAAAAATGAAGCCGGAAGCTTGCACCGCTCTTTGTTTTTTAAAGACGGTCGTATCGATACACCCTTGTTACCTCTCTTTAATAAGTGCCTTTCTGAAAATAGTGCCAAAGGCATTCAGCTTTGGGAGGATTTTGAATACCTGATTTCTTTTCAAAAAATTACGGCCAACAGAATCGCTGCACACTTCAGCCAGCTTCCCAAAAGAATCTCCGGAAACGCCTACTTTAAGGTTAACATCTTTCAGGAAATTATAGATAATCTTCCACTGTATCTATATCTGAAAAACCCATCGGGACAAATCATTTATGTCAATCCTTCCATGCAAAAACCCGAAGCCGCTTTTAACCAAAGCTACCTGGGGCTCACAGTCAGGGATTATATGGATCAGGATACGGCAGGTAAAGTTGAAGAAGAAGAAAGTGAAATATGGAAAACCGGCAAACCAAATCTTAAGGAAAGAATTATTCTCGTAAACGGAATACCCAAATCGTTTCTCGTAGGAAAAGTGCCATCTGAATTTCCCGATACGGGTAAAGTTCTTATTTGCTTTAGCATCGATATTACCGAGCATAAACAAACTTCGGAAAATCTGATGAGAGACAAAGAACTTGCAGAAGCGTCTTATAAAGCCAAAGAACAATTCATATCCATGATCAGTCATGAGATCCGAACTCCTATGAATGCGGTAGTGGGTATGACCAACTTATTACTTCAGGGGCCACATTATCCTGAACAAAGAGATTATCTTAATGCGCTCAAAGCTTCATCCGACAACCTGCTCGTTATAGTAAACGACTTGCTGGATCTGTCAAAGCTTGAATCCGGAAAAATAGTCTTTGAGCAAACAGATTTCTCTCTTCGCAGGCTTCTGGAAGATCTAAAAAAAACGTTTGAATTTAAGGCTGCCGAAAAGAATGTCCTGATTAACCTGAAAATTAGTAACGATATCCCCCCCTATATCAACGGAGATCCTTTCCGGCTAAATCAAATAATGGTTAATCTTATTTCCAACTCTGTAAAATTTACAGAAGTAGGGACAATCGATATTACAGCAGAAGTACTCGAATCTTCTCCTAAAGAAATACATATCTTATTTACCATAAAAGACACGGGTATTGGAATACCTGAAGACAAACTCCCCGTAATCTTTGAAAGCTTTACGCAGGCCGACCTTGATGTAGCCCGAAAATATGGAGGTACCGGTCTGGGGCTTACCATTACCAAAAAATTAATCGACCTTCAGGGAGGGACGATAGGTGTGGAAAGCAAAGTTCAGGAAGGTTCTACGTTTATCTTTGACCTGAAATTTAGCAAATCCAAAAAGACCAGAACGTCTGTGTCAACCGAAATTTCGGACACTAAAATTCAGGGACTTGATCGTCTGAAACTGCTTGTGGTAGAAGACAATAAAATGAATCAGCTTGTAGTGCTTAAGTTTCTGGAGAAACAAAAAATTCAGGCAGACGTTGCAGAAGATGGATTCCAGGCGTTGGAACTTATAAAAGCCAACGACTATGACCTTATTTTAATGGACATTCAGATGCCGGGAATAGATGGGTATCAGGTAAGTGAAATCATCCGAAAAGAACTTCCTTCACCCAAAAACACTGTCCCTATCATTGCTTTAACAGCTATGGCATTGTCTGACGTTCAGGAAAAAATTAAACACTCCGGAATAAACGATTATCTTTTAAAGCCTTTTAGTCCGGACAACCTTATCGATAAAATTATTGAGAACATGACGCATGTGAACCACTCTAATTCAACTAAAAATATTCAGCCAGTGAGTAACAACCATAAGCATACCGATCTTTCTTACCTGATCAATGCTTCGGACAATAATGCAGGCTTTATCAGACAAATGATAGAAATTTTTCTTAAACAGACGCCCGAATTTTTGCAGGATTTAAGAACCTATCACGATAAGCAGGACTGGGAGAGCTTCCGAAAAATAATGCACAAAATGAAGCCCACCATTAAAATGATGGGCATTCACGAATTAAATAAGCATATTGAGTTTATTGAAACTTCTGTAAAACAACATCAGGATTTGTCCGAAATCTCTGATCACCTGACGATTATAGACACTGTGTGCAGAGCCTCTTTTAAAGAATTGCAACAGGAGCTGGAAAAGTTATAATACCTCATCGTATTATTTCCAGCCATCCTTTTACGTGTTTTTTATTCAGGTCCACTACGTAAAAATAGAGTCCGTCCGGATACCCGTCAGGATCCCATCTGAATCCCGGATCTTCTGACTTAAATACCCTGCTGCCCCATCTGTTAAATATTTCTATACTTCTGAAATGGTACTCACAGTTTCCACCATACAACCCGTCAATTTTATAAACATCATTTGCTCCATCGCCATTAGGCGTTATAAGGTTTGTCGGCTCTATATTCTGAACGGTTGTTTCACTGTCCTGTACCCTTAAGGTTAAAGTATCATACACCTGATGCGAATACACACAACTACTATCCTTTAATTTAAATACCAGATTAAATACGCCAGGATTAAGTGCTCCGCAATCTGGCATCCACAAAAGAGGACTGGAAATTGAGTCTTTCCCGTTCACATTCGTAAAAAACATCCCCTTTTCCTCCATATTAAAGTCCAGTCCTGTTGCAGACAGGTACAGGAAGTCGGCAGAATCCTGACCGATGACATTGATTCTGTTTACAGAACCCGGGTATACATCTATGACTTTGCTATTCGGATCAAATTGCAATATCGGCGCAGGATTATCCGGAGGAGGGATAATCAGTACTTTTATCTTCAGTGTATCCGTTCTCGGGTGCGGACAACCATCGTCGCTCACCACGATATCCAGATCAAACAACCGTTCCTCTTCTATCAGCAGTTTGTCACATGGATCAAAAACAAAAGGAGCTCTTACGGTATCGTTCACACCTGGCCTTAATTGCTGTGGCCCCGGAGGGGTAAAGATGGACGAAGGAAGGTTCGTGGTTATCTTGGAGATGTGAATATTGGCAGGACGATTCAGAACGGTTGTACTTGAATCGGATAGCAGCAGCTCAAACGCTTTGATTTCGTTTAGTTTCACCACAAACGTGTCCCCTCTGAACTCCGTATCCGGTCCGGTAGGCTTTTCCAGATCGATTTTAGGTCCGAGATTCACCGGACAGTCTTTTACCAGAAACTGATAATCCCGTCTTACCTGTCCTATCTTTCTGCCACTTCTGTATTCATCCACAATCATGGAAACCACAAAAAGCGTATTATTATTTTCACTCGGGTTAACCGACAGCACTCCGGTTCTGGGATCTACCTTTAGGGCAGGATTCCCATGGATCATGTTGGCTGCGCTGTACCCAGCTCTCCAGGTAACAGGGTCATACGGTGCCGGTTGAGGATCCGGCATTGGATTGTTACTCAGGTTGGCATGGCCGTTTAGAGGTGTAACAAGGGTGTATACCAGCGAATCGCCATCGGGATCATAACCACCGAAATTAAAGGTATTCATCTGGTTTCTGCAGAAATAATCGGCCACCATATCCGGAAAAACAGGAGACGAATTCACAAACGGCCGTCCGGATCTTCTTACAGGAGGAAATTCAAGATAAAAAACCTGACCGGCTCTGTCGGGAGCTACAATGTTTGCAATGACTCCATTGCGGCAACAACGTTCCCATACCACATAATAGCCCCCCAGATCATTATAAACTTCCGGATCCAGAAAGATATTGGCCTTGTATTTAAGGTTTAAGGTTTCCTGCACTCCCCTTTCAAGCCTGTCACATTCTTCTGTTGCATATTTAACCACCTCATAATTAATATCCCTCACAAGCTCCTGAGTACCGACCAGTACATTGTCCGATTTACGATAAATATTGGCTTTTATGGTAATGTCTGCATCCAATAAACCGGGAGCGGCATTCAGATTATCAAAATAAAGTCTCATGGAGAGCGTATAGGTATACCCTCTGTAATGCCTTAGCTGAAACTCTCCTCCCACAATATGGCTGGCGAAAACGGGGAAACTAAAGAAGAGAATAATAAAAAATAGAAAATAACTCTTTTGCATACTCAAATTTAATATTTATCAACTAAAGACAAAGGATATTTCATTATTGTTTAATTTTGGCTACCATGAGTAAAAAAGAAAAACAAGTACGCTTTGAAAAAGTAACAATCGGTGAAATGGCCGCCGAGGGTAAATGTGTTGCAAGAGTTAATGACAAGGTGATTTTCACTGAGTTCCTGGCTCCCGGAGATGTAGCAGACATCCGAATTTATAAAACCAAGAAAAAATTTGCGTTCGCCAAGGCGGAACATATACATGAATATTCTACCACCCGCACCACTCCTGTGTGTGAGCACTTTGGCACTTGCGGAGGCTGTAAATGGCAGCATATTACCTATGAAAACCAGGCTCATTACAAAGAAAAACAGGTTAAAGACAATCTGGAACGAATAGGTAAAATAAACGTGGAAGAATATCTTCCTATTGTTCAGGCAAAGACCGTTTACAACTACAGAAATAAACTGGAGTTTTCTTTTTCCGATAAACGTTGGCTTACCAATGAAGAAATCGGAACCGAAAGTACCCTTGACACCATGAATGGCCTTGGCTTTCACGTACCTGAACGGTTCGACAAAGTACTGGACATAAAAAAATGTCACCTGCAGGAGGAGCCGTCCAATGCCATCCGACTTGAAATCCGAAAGTTTGCACTGGAACACCAGATTCCTTTTTACAATCTTAGAGAACATCTTGGTGTTTTAAGAAATCTGATTATCCGAAACACCAGCTTGGAGGAATTGATGGTTATTTTGCAGGTAAGAGAACTGACAGGAAAGGTACAGGCACTGCTGGAGCATCTGAAAATAACGTTTCCTGAGATTACCAGTTTACAATACGTGGTAAATACCAAATCGAACGACACCTTTCATGACCTGGACATCCATTTGTTTCATGGTAAGCCGTTTATCACCGAGCAAATGGAAAACCTTCAATTCAGAATAAGCCCTAAATCTTTTTATCAGACAAATTCTGCACAGGCTTATGAGTTGTACAAAGTGACAAGAGAGTTTGCAGGACTTACGGGAAATGAAAATGTATACGACTTATATACCGGTACAGGAACGATTGCGAACTTCGTAGCCGCAAAAGCTAAAAAGGTAACCGGTATAGAATATGTACCCATGGCCATAGAAGATGCCAAAATCAACTCTTCCATCAATAACATCCACAATACTTCTTTCTACGCAGGAGATGTTAAGGACCTTTTAACAGATTCTTTCCTTGAAAAAGAAGGCCTTCCGGATGTTATCATTACCGATCCGCCAAGAGCGGGCATGCACGAGCATGTCATACAGAAAATACTGGAACTGGCTCCCAAACGAATTGTGTATGTTAGCTGTAACCCGGCTACCCAGGCAAGAGACCTTGCATTAATGAATGAAAAATACGCTGTAAAAAAGGTACGACCTGTAGATATGTTTCCTCAGACGCATCATGTGGAAAATGTAGCATTGCTGGAAAAAATCAACTGATTATCATGAACAACGATCCGGAATTAAATGGTAAATATCTGGGTACAATTTCCAGGGATTTTGTACTCGTGGCTGATACGATTAAAGAAGCTTCTTATCAGGTAAGGGTTCGGAATATTTCCAAATATCCAATTTTCCCTATTTCCAAAACTGAAATCGCGGTAGGCAAATTACTCATAGGCAGAAAAGAACTGGCCCTGGAATGGAATTATTACATTTCATTTCTCGACGAGTTTGTACAAAGAACACTTGTGGCAGAAGACAAGGTCAGTGAATTTGAAGCTGCCTATAAAAACCCGGATGAATTTTGTTGCCTGTTTGTAGTAGATGAAGAGTTTACCAATTTCGTTTTCATTCCTTATCCTGAAGACTGATGTCAGCTTCTTTTACGACCGCTCAGGATGGCTCCAGAATATACGGACTTGATATTCTAAGAGCTATAGCCATCCTGTTTGTACTGGAAGAACACGGAAATGATTTTTTATATGAGGCCTTTTCTATTAAGGTTCCACACCTGGATGGAGTCCGGTTGTTTTTTGTATTGAGCGGATTTCTGATTGGTAAACTATTGATACAGGTTGTGCATACAGGTCTCTCCATGAAAGACCTGTATGCTTTCTGGATACGCAGATGGTTCAGAACCCTCCCCAATTACTATCTGATTTTACTGCTGCTGATAGTCTTTAATCTTTTTACACCAGTATACAATGGTGCCTACAGTTCCTTTTTCTTCTTTTGTCAGAACCTGTTTACTCCCCAACCCCGCTTTTTCCTGGAGTCCTGGAGCCTGGCCGTTGAAGAATGGTTTTATATCTTATTTCCTGTCACCCTTTACCTTTTGAATAAAGCCTTCCCTTCAAAGCACCAAACCAGCCTGCTGCTCTCCATCGTTTTATTCATTACAGGAGCGATGCTGGTAAGGTTCTATAAAGACAGCTATCTCGACATACAAATATTTAAAGACTGGGATGTGGAATTCAGAAAAGTAGTCTTTACAAGACTGGACAACATCGTATTCGGAGTGCTTGGAGCGTTCCTCAGTACCTACTACCATACACTCTGGGTAAAACATAAAACGTTGTTGCTGGTAACCGGTATTCTTTTACTTCTTGCAGACCGCATCTGCTTTTTATTCATTACCCATAACATCCTTTCTTATGGATGGTATTCCAACATCTTTTCTTTTACAGTTGGCTCTGTGGCTTCACTGGCCCTGCTTCCCTATCTCTCTGAGTTAAAAACAGGCAAAGGAATACTTTACCGCTTTTTTACTTATGTCAGTATTATATCCTACTCGCTGTATATGGTTAACTTATCCATTGTACGCTTCAGGCTCATCCCCTTATCCAATAAATGGCTGATACAACTAGGACTACATTCTTATATCCCTTATATAGACCTAGCTTTGTACTGGATTTATACCATAACTCTGGCTCTCGTTCTATATCATTACTTTGAAAAACCAATGACGAATCTCAGAGACAAGCTTTATATCCAAAGGTCACAAACTGGATTAAAGTAGATAAGCAACTATAGCTTCCACTACTAAAAGTTTTTACAATAAAAAAGCCGAACAGATGGATTCTGTCCGGCTTAATTTCTTTATTGAAATTTGAGATTTCTATTCTACCACCACTTTTGTTGAAGAGGCAGCACCACTTTCCAGGCTGGTCATACGAATGTAATAGATACCTTTTTGCTGGTCAGACAAATCCAGTTTTTCCAATTGAGAAGCACTTTCTTTGATATACACCACCTGCCCTAAATTATTCAGTACTTCAATAAAAGTTCTACCTGCCCTGTCCATTTCAATGTTAAAAATTCCTGCTGAAGGATTGGGGTATACCTTAATTCCTTTGCTGAATATCGTTGGGTCTATGGCATCCATACCACAGCGTGTGTCTGCTGACCCCGGACTTGCGTATACCGGCACACCCAGATAGTCTTTAACATATACATCCGAAAACGTCCAGTTTGCCCCGACAGCATTATCCTTACTGGCATCACATAAAACTAAAGAAGGCCCATCTCCATCTGCTTCCTTTGGCCAGGGAGCTTTAATGTAATACTCAACCTGATCAATGGTCTCATAGGCCGTATTTTTTATAGTGATTCTTTCCCCGTCATTATTAAGACTTCCGGATGTCCACTGAAAACTATTGGTTGTTTCGAAGAACGAATCGAAGTACTCTTTATTAGCACAAATTACGATATACCCTTTAGGTTGTATTTCCACGGAAGGAAATTCGAATACAATGCCTTCTGTGAAATAATACCCCCCTATATTGATTACTTCAGGTCCGTTGTTAAAAAGTTCTATAAATTCCAGCGTATCTGCACCTGGGTTGTTATACATTATTTCAGTGATAACCAAAGGAGCCCTGGTATTATTGAACCGGAAGGTGAAATCCTGAGTTTCCAAAACATTCCCCAAAGCATCGGTAACATTACTGATTGTCAATGTATTTAAGATTCCAATTTCAAGAGGAACAGATAAGGTAAGGGTAACTGTATCTGCGGAAGAAGAAAGAACTGCCGAAGAGACATTTAACTTGGTATAATTCGATGCATTCTGTGCTGTAGCACTATTTAAGGGTTCGTTGAAAACCACTTTAACAGTTGTACTTTCCGGAGCATAAATACGGGTAACAAGTGGAGGATATGTATCTGCTTTGCTTTTGCATATAGAGTTTCCAGTACCAGGAGAGGCATATATGATGGACCCGTCTTCAAAAATTCCTCCTATATCATTAGAGGCATCCCAGTTATACCCAAAAGCATTATTGGAGTTCACATCGCATAAAACAAGTGAAGAACCTTCTCCATCGGCCTTATTATCCCAGGGTTTCTTATTATCGTACTCTACCGAATCTGCAACAAGACCTACAGGAGTTTTAATGACGATTTTTTCCCCCGAATTGCTCAGGGCTCCGCTAGTCCACTCAAGTGGCTTTATGCCAAAGGTTTGCTCAAAGAAATCAGCATACCGTGCCACTACAACATAACTGCCCGGCTGAAGAACATAGTTCGGAAAAACATAATCAAAACCACTCGTAACCTTGTATCCTTCAAGATTTAATGGCTGGCTGCCCTTGTTGTACAACTCGATAAATTCCAGCGTATCGTTTCCAGGCTGATTGTAAAGTATTTCTGTGATAACAAGATCTGACTCGGCCTGGGCAAATGCATTTATCGCAAACAGTAAACAAAAAATGTTAAGTACTAATAGTTTTTTCATATTCATTCACATTATGGCTGAGGGTATACTAAAAAGACACCCCAAACTTAACTACTACTAAATTTTTATAAGGCGACTCATCACGATGTGTCAGGTCTACAAGTCCCAGTAAATAGGTATCTACCTTAGACGTAACAGGTTGCCTGTATCCTATCCCGGAAAAGAAGCTGGTAACGTAAACTCTGCTGTATTCAAAGTTCAGGTTGTTCCGGTAAGGCACATTGCAATAAAGGTACTCCAGGTGCAGGAAGAAATTTTGTAAAAAATAAACCCTCGTAAAGATATTGGTACCGTAGGCACTGGTATTCTTAAATTCATCTTTCGTATAATAGTAAAGATAATTCACTCCGACTCCCGCATCTACCCGGTTGTTCAGCCTGTAAAAAGCCACCGGTGCCACATCAATATGATGCAACTGCAGATGATAATTCAATCCCAGTTTTACATTTCTTTTAAAATCTTTATCCCGACCTGTTCCGACAGAATCCTCCTGAGCCAATACACCTCCTGCTGACAGAAGAACAAAGGCTAAAATCAGAAAAATTTCTTTCAACTTAGGAATCAGGTGATAAGTCATAGTACGAGAAGCAGTTTTGTCTTTAACATAAAAGTCAGCTTCTTGGAAATAGTATATAAAAGCAAACTCTTTGTTAAATATTTGTCTTAAAATTAAAGGTACAATTTAAAAAAATAAGCTATATTTAAAAAATATTCACAAATCACCTTAACAAAATACATTTTTATTAATTCGGTTATAGAGAAAATAATAAAATATGAATTACCGCGTTGCTTCTCTTTATACGATACTAGTATTCTTGTTTCTAGGCAGTTGTAATTCAAAAAAAGGATGTACCGATCCGAACTCTATAAGCTATGATGCTGAGGCGAAGATTGACGACGGCAGTTGTACCTACCCATCCGGAGATGGCAACCTGACCGTTGTTAGAAAGCTCAAAAATCCCTTCGATGAAGTATCAGGACTTAAGTATGTAGACAAAAGACTTTGGTCTATAATCGACCCTGAAGGTGAAGACATCATCTATAGCATCAATCTTGTCACCGGTGAAAGTAAAGAAACAATCAAGCTCTCAGGAGTAAAAAGCGTTAACTTTGAAGCAATTACCTCCAGCGAAACCGACTTCTACATCGGAGACATAGGAAATAACAAAGGAAACCGAAAAGACCTTGTCATTTATAAGGTCCCCTTCCCTTCTCCTGTTGAAATGGAAAATTCGGCAAGAGCTGAGGAAATCAAATTCTATTATCCTGAGCAAAAAGACTTCAGAAACAACCCATTAACCGATTTTGACGCAGAAGCCATCGTCTATAGAAACGGACACATTTACCTTTTCACCAAGAACAATTCAAACACCAAAACAAGCTTATATGAAATTCCTGCCGTTCCGGGAAATCATGCAGCAAAACTAAAAGGGATATTTGATGTTCAGGGGAAAATCACCGATGCAGATATTAACGCCGATGGAACCAAGCTGATTTTAACAGGTCATAACAAGGAAACCGAAGAAGTATTCTGCTGGTTGTTAAAAGATTTTGAAGGCACGAACTTCTTCACTGGTTCCAAAACCAAAATACCACTTGGTAGATTGGATGAAGTGGGCCAGATTGAAGGTGCAACATTTTTTAATGACAGAAATGTCTTCATCTCCAACGAAAAAAATAACGGAGTTTCTGCTACAGTATATTTATTAGATTTAAGTAAAGTACAATAAACAAATGTTTTACAGGCATTACATATTCTTTTAGATTATTCTGTTTTATTGATAACACCTGATATGTAAGGTAATAATTTTGAAAACGTTTAATAATAATCAATTTACCTTCAACGCTGTGTATAGCGATACATGCAAGTCAAAAAATACAAATAATAATAGACCTTGAAGCAGCGTTATGATATGATTTTGAGTCTTTACGTCAACATTTATATCTAACGGAGCAAGCCTTGAATTGGTAAATGTCAGTACCGTCAATGAAAAAAAAGAAGTTACTATATTTTGGAATTGCAATAGCAGTTGTTTTAGGAATACTATATTGTCCGTTTAAATTCACCTACATTGTTTACGCAACAGGAAAAGTTTTCCCTACTTATGAGTGGGTATTGGGCCGGACCTACGACGGACGCATCACGGAAACAATTAAAAACAATCAGTTAGGTGTCATCAGTTCGTACGCAGGTAAAGAGTTTCAAAGAGGTGACGTATTTGATTTTTATATAAATCCTGAAATCAACAACAAACAGTTTGTTGAAAAAGGAGAAATCATCGGAGGACTGAATTCTACCGAACTATTACGCCAGATCAGTCAGCTCAAAGCCGAACGCGAGGTAGAAAAAGCCCTACTAAAAGTCTATTCTACAGGACAAAAAATTCAGACCATTAAAGAAGCCGAAACGAATCTAATCCTGGCAAAAGAACGATTTGCCATTCAGGATAAACTCATTGCTAGACAGGAAGAACTCTTCAAAGATTCATTGATTTCCCCACAGCAATACGATATTGCCAAAAACGAATACGAACTCAGCAAAATCAACCTTGCTCTTGCTGAAGCTCAGCTAAAAACACTTTCCACCGGAGAAAAACCTGAGCAGATAAAGTTCATTGTAGAGAAGATTGAAAGTTTGTCCAAACAAATTGAAAGCCTTGAATCCAGAAAAGAGGCCTTACAAATCAAAGCTCCTTTTGCTGGATTAATCCAGCGCAAAAAGGGTGGACTATCTTCCGTGGAAGTACTTGCCAACGTAGTAGACACTTCTTCTTACATTATCGTCACACCAATCAGAATAAAAGAATTTAAAAATCTTGCTCTTGGCCAGAAGTGTGTGCTAAAGCTTTTCAACACAGATTGTGAAATGGAGGCTACTGTGTGCCACATAGACAATGCCATTCAGATTATAAATGGGAAACAGGCCATCTACGTTACGGCGAAGATAGACAAAAAATGTCCGGGAGTATATCCTGGGATATTTGCTCAGACCAACATACACTGTGGCAAATACACCATCATTGATTATTCAAAACTATTGTTCCAAAGCTTATTCTATCGATGAAACTCCGTTACGAAAGGAAATACTTTGTACCTAATGAACGCTTAGACGACTTAAGGGCAAGGTTGAAGCCATTTGTAAATCCGGACGTTCATACCAAAGTAGGAGCTTCCGGACTTAGTCAGTATACTGTGCGCAGTATCTATTACGACACTCCCTTCATGGAATATTATTATGAAAAGAAGGAAGGGCTGGAATTCAGAAATAAATTCAGAATACGGGGATACGATAATCTTACCGACAGCAGCATTGTATTCCTGGAAATCAAACGAAAACTTAGCAACAGAATAGGGAAACACAGAGCCATCTTAAAATACAGTGATCTGAAATCGCTTCTTACCACTGGCAATACCGAAGCATATATCACCGGACCTAAGTTTCCCAAAGCAATAAAGGATGCGAATAAGTTTCTATTCTTCTATTATTCCAAATCATTAAAACCTGTAAACCTCGTGGTCTATGACAGAGAGGCGTATCATGGCAAATTTGATGATGAAGTCAGAATTACCTTTGATAAAAATGTACGAACCTCCATTTACCCAACTATTGACGAGTTGTTTTCAGAGGACAGACTAAAGCTGGTTACTCCGGGTTACTTTGTACTTGAAATAAAATATTACCACATCATGCCTACATGGGCACGATCTATCGTGGAGGAATTCTCACTACAGCTTGAAGCAATATCAAAATATTCTTCCGGGCTGGACATTCACCATACTACCTATGGCAGAATGCGTTTCTCCCCAATTTCATTATCCAGAAATCCATTTTACCGATTATAAAACTTATGAATGAAGAATTACAGGATATTTTTTTCTATGCTCTAACAATAAAAGATGTAATAGGCAGATTATTAGTAGCGCTTCTGTGCGGTGTTATAATTTCCATATTTTACAGAATAACGTACAGAGGCTATAGTTACTCCTCTACTTTTGTCAACTCCATTATTTTACTTACCATGATTACAACCATTGTAATAATGGTAATTGGTAATAACCTGGCAGCAGCGTTTGGTCTGGTAGGTGCCATGTCTATTATTCGTTTCAGAACAGCCATTAAAGACACGATAGACATCATGTTTATATTCTTCTCTCTGGCAATAGGACTTGCCTGCGGAGTGGACTTTATTTCAGTGGCAATTATAGGAACACTTATAATAGGCTCAATCTACTTCCTGATAGTAAAACTCAACCTATCTACTCCCAGAAAAAAGGATTACCTGTTACAGCTTATTACTGTAGGACAGGAAAACGATGGTAAAGAATTAAACAGAGTGATTTCCAAGTACTGCAGAAAATACAAAGTTGTCAATGTAAAAGGACTGGGAGAAGAAAGCTCAAACATGCTTGAAGTATCTTATTACATAAAACTTAAAGATGAAAACAGCGGGCAGAATTTCATAAAAGAAATTAAGGCTGTAGAAGAAGTTAAACATGCCAACTTATTCTTTGATGAGGAATAGCAGATGAACAGGAAACACAAGAACAGGATTCAATCATCTATTTTACTGTGCTTTTTCTATATACTATCCATCCTGCCTTCGTTTGCACAAAACGAAAGCTGGACACTGGACCAGTGTATTGAATATGCATTAAAACATAATTACAGCATACAACAAACAATGCTGCAGAGCGACAAAGCTGCAGTCAATTTAAAATCTGCCAAAAACAACTATCTTCCTGAAATAGTAGGAAAAGGCCGTAACACTTACAACTGGGGTTTATTTGTAGACCCGGCTACCAACTTACTTACCACGCAAAGCAGTGAAATTTATTCAGGATCAATAGAAGGAGAATTAACCCTCTTTAACGGAGGGTATAATTATTATACACTTAAACAAAACAGAGAACTGTTAAACGCTTCTCTTACCGATAATAAAAAGATTAGCAACGATATTACCCTTGCGATCATTGCGGCTTATTATCAGGTACTGTTTGCGCAGCAACAAATAAAAATAACTACTGCACAGCGCGATCAGTCTCAGGTGCAGTACGAACTGATAAAAGGGATGGTAGACAAAGGGGTGCTGTCGAGAATCAACCTTCAGGAAACAGAGGCTGAACTTGCACAAAGAGAAGCAGCAATAACCATTGCCCAAAGCAATCTGCAACGCAGCCAGCTCGCGCTAAAGCAGCTCATGGCATACAAAGAAGGGAATCTTTATCTGGAAGATGAAGATAAAAATTCTATCCCCGATTCTCTCCAGGTAGAACCGTACGAACAGATCAAAGACAAAGCCTGCACCTTTTTACCTGAAATAAAAAGCGCTCAGTACCGGCTGAATGCCCTTCAATACAGAAGTCAGGCCACCAATTCTCTTCGCTTATTTACGTTTACAGTCTCCGGAGGAGTTATCACCCGAAGCTCCAATCTGGTACAGATTGAACAAAGGAAACAATTCAAACAGAACCTGACAGAATATGTATCATTCAACCTTTCCGTACCTATTTTCAGTAAGTTTTTAAAGGTCAATGCACTGGCCCTATCTCAAATAGATGTAGACATACAGAAAAAGGAGCTGGATAAAGTAAACCTGGAGGTTGAGCAAAGAATACAGGGAGCTTACCTCGACCTGATAACCGCGCACAATAATTATAAGGCTCTGGATAAAAAGACTAAAGCATTTCAGGCCCAGTACAATTATGCTTCAAAATCCTACGCCTCGGGAATTATTAACTACGCAGAATATCAATACGCTGCCAATATGCTCGTTACCTCCCAGCTTGAGCAATTGATTGCCGAATACGATTTTTATCTCAAAAGGAAAACACTGGAATTTTACGAAGGAAAAGGCTATTGCCAGCGTTAAAAGTAACTTAGGTGTAAGAGCATTTTTCTCTGCACAGCCAGAGCGATAAAATTGAAAAAGACCCGAAATAGACTAAACAAAATGATTCAATAAATTCAAATTGCAGGAGGCTCTCTTCAAAGCCACCTGCACTTTTTTAGCAGATAAATTCTAATAAACTCCTCAGATAACCTGAAGCAACTCCTCTTTGGGTTCCTCTAAAGCAGCTCTATACATGGCGAGATACTGCTCACTTATTATTTCCCAGTCATACTCCTTCAAAAATTTTTCGGAAGCCTGCTTTGCATGAATCTGAGCCTCTTCTTTTCGATCCATTAACTCTTCAATCTTTTGAGCAAGATGCTCACTGTTTCTGGACTGAAAGAACAAACAATGTTGCTGTTCTTTTAATAACTCTGTTACACAGGGCAGGTCGGAAGATATCAGCGGCACTCCTGCTGCGACGGGCTCCAGCACCGAATAGGGCTGATATTCCAGCTCACTGGGCATTACATACCCATTACACAGTTTAAACAACGTATTTCTCTGTTCGTCGCTAACCCAGTCGAGTACGATTATGGAACTTCCAAGTTTTTCAGCTTTGGCATCGATCTTCTTTAGATAACTGTCCCATTTCAACTCCCAGCTTACACTCCTTCTCCCTGCAAGAATAAACTTTATATTTCGTCCACGCTTCGTTAGATTTTTTGCCGCATCAAGAAAATATTCAATCCCCTTTCCATGCGCCCATCTGGAGAGGCACAACACCACAAACTCAACCCCTCTTAGTTTCGCTTTTACCTTCCTTTTAAATACGGTATCTTCCTTATCGTACGCTCCGGAACGAACGCCGTTCGGAATAAACGTCACTGCTTTATCATTTACTATTTCCCCATAAGCAGCAGTAAGATTGACATAGGAAGAATAATTCAGCACATGAATGGTCTGTGCTTTCTCAAGCAACAGCTCTTCACAACGGATTGAAGATGCAGGATTAAAACGTATCCCCTTCTCAAACTTTGCAATACTGTGGATACTGTACACTATCTTTTGTTCGGGCAACTCCTCTGTTACCCGTGCAATAATTTTTTCAATGATCCAGTGTGAGTTAAAAACATGTATCAAATCATATTTTTCCGCCTTTATTAGCTTAATACAACTGGATACATATTGTGCAGGGTATGTATCCATAAGCTTTGTGGCATTTTTATTGGAACACTTGTAGTATTTGGCGGTAAACGATAAGTATTTAGGACTATGCTCCAGATGAAAAACGTCCAGCTCCAGTGTTTTCCTGAGCTCTGAGGTTAGACCATTGACAACCCTTCCTACTCCACCCAAAATATGATTACCGAATTCCAAGGTTACAAATAAAACTTTCATACGTACGATACTTTAGGGATAACAGGAAAAATTTTATTCTTTATTAAGGAGTATTCAGAGAGGACGAAGGGCCCGTTCTTTTATCAGGGGAACAGGTTAAACCCGGGCATCAACGGGATAAAAATTTGGAATGAGCTTAATCAGAGTGGATACTCAAAATAAGATATGCGGTATTTCAGGTGCTTCCACTCTGACAGCTCAAACACTACTTCCTCACACTAAACTAAGACTGTTGCAAACGGAACTCAGCGATCGTGTTAAGCCTATCCGCTTGTATACATGTTGTTCAAGATATTCGTCCGGTATACAGTCCTGTTTCACCACTTTCTTTATCATTTTACCCTTATAAAGAGAAACAAAGCTGTTCCAACATTTCCAATCCATGGAACGCACGACTTATCTCTCTTAATTCTGTTCTTCTTTCTGACCAATCAGATCCGACATAATTTGGAATTTGGTATAAGACTTCATCGTATAAAATTCCTTAAAATGTATCCAGTCTCTGGTATCCCATGCTACCCGCTGAAATACTCCAAGGTTTTCATCCTCTACTCTTATGTTCTTAAAATCTTTTCTGTTCTTCTTAACAAAGCTTTCTACCAGACAGGTACTTCTCATCCAGGTATCATGAAAAACGATAAATCCACCCATATCCAACAGCCGGTCGGCATAGAAAAAGTCAACAAAAATACCATCAAACCTGTGGTCTCCATCTATGAAAATAAAATCAAAGGACCGTTGTTCGTTTAGCAACTGAGGCAGTACTACATGAGAGAAGTCACGATGTAATTCAAGTTTCTCTCCCAAACCCAGTCGTTCAATATTTCTAACTCCGATATTCTGAAATCGTTCCTGATAGGGATCGATCGCCACATGGTGATTCTGCGATGCAGACATGATATAGGCTCCAGACTTTCCGTAAGCAAAGCCTACTTCAAGTGTTCTCTTAAGGCCATTCTCTTTTATCAGCCTGTACAACACTTCTCCCTGACTATCGGCTACAGAAGTCACTTCATCTTCACTTGGTATGTCAATAGTACTTTTTATCCAGTTGAAAACTTCCATATGGTTTTATCTTAACATTTTAAAATATGAGGTCCGAAGGCCGGACCTCCTTCTTTAATAATTTTTTCATGTATGCACATGTAAAAAACTGAAATCCAAATTTACCTGGGAGCGCGTTTTTCAAATATCGACAGAAAATCCAGCTTGGAAAGAGGTAACTAGTAAACGGTGGGTTTGGAATGATTAACGGTAGATTCGGCTTTACAAATGGTCGACTTTACCCCAAAAACTATCGACCAACAAGCTATTTTCCTCCATCAAAGGTGTTTAAACACCAATCCAAAAAGAAAAAGAAGAATTAAAAATATGGTAAAACAGACGGTTAAACATATTCTTCTAACTGTAATTTTAACACGACAGTGGTACCTGACGGCGTCCCCTCTTCCGTATATTCATCGTGCACTTCCACCTCCATGTTGGAATTATTTTTGGCATTTAACAACTGCAGGCGGTCACGCGTGAGGTTCATGGCTACCGACTTATAATCCTTACTTCTGCTTTCATTAATTACTTTGGAAGCTTCCCTGCCAATGCCATTATCGTAAATATAGCAATACAGAAAACCTTCAGAAGGTAGTATTGAAATTTTCAGGAAACCTCCGCTGGACTTATGTCTCAGACCATGTACGATAGAATTTTCAACATAAGGCTGGAGCAACATGGGAGGAATGGCGATCATATCCGCTTCCAGTTCTTTAACCTCAATCTTGTAAGAGAATGCGTTGCCCAGTCGCATTTGCTCCAGTTCTATATAACTCTTTAGTGATTCGAGTTCACTGTGCAGACTTACCATGTCTTTGGAGGTATTTTCTAAAATACTTCTCATCAGTCGGGCATAACAGGCAAGAAACCTGTTGGCCTTATCGCTATCATTGGAATTGATAAAACCCTGTATGGAGTTGAGAGAGTTAAATAAAAAATGAGGATTCATCTGCGAACGCAACAGGCGCTGCTGAATCTCCAGGTTGGCAAACTTAAGCTGACTTTCTTTGGCATTTTTTCTCTGTCTGTAATAACCGAATGCCAGCATAACAAGTGCCATGCCTCCTGAAAAGCCGACTATAATCCATAAGCGTTCCTGAGCAGATTTATTCAGTTCTGTCCGTTGCTTTTCAATTGCCAGTTCATTCTGTAGGTTCTCTTTCGCTAGTTCATTTAACTGGAAGGTTGTCTTCTGGGTTAGTAGTTCCTGCTCCGATTGCCTTTTCTGAAGCTCAGAAATTTCGTGCGCCTTCCGTTCGTTTTCCAGTTCTTTCTGCGTAAGCAGCCACATTCTTCTCACCCTGTCTTTATTGAGCATCTCATTATTCAGTGCCATTTTTTGAAGACTGTTCTGCTGAGCCAGCAACACAATATCTTTCTCCCTTTGCTCTGACAAAAGCTTATACTGCTTTAAAACAAGGTTATCAATCTCCTTATTCAGCAGTAGCTGCTGAATCGTAGCTTCTTTCGTACTTATCAGAGAGTCTACTTCTGCCTGCCTGTTTTGCATTAACAGCTTTATAAGGTTCAGGCTGTCGTTAAGTTTTCTATACTGATCAGCGTAATATCTCTGCTCTCTTGCCCTTCCCTTCTGTTCCAGTATTTTTGATCGTATATAATAACACTGGGCAAGCAGTGCTATATTGTCTCCGTTCTTAATTAAATCAATGGCTATACGATTGTTTTCGTTTGCCTCATTGTATTTCTTAAACTCCAGTAAGGTTGCAGCAAGATAGTTTCGTACAGTGGCTTCTTTTTCTTTATTTTTATCCAGACTTACCAGTTTCAATGCCTCATTTAATGCCAACAGCGAAGAGTCCAGATCTTTTTTCAGATTATAGATGGCCCCGATATTAATCCATGTAATATATAGCGAATCGGTATCTCCGGTTTCGAGACTAACATTCTTGGATTGTTTGAAGTACACCAGTGCTTTTTCATAATCGGATTTGAAATTGTACAGATATCCTATATTATTAAGAATAGTAGCTTTGGCATGCTGCTCAGTCCTCCTGGGTACAAGATCCAATTGCTGAAACTCCATTAGAAGCGCATTGTCATAATCGTGGCGCTTCAGATAGATATCGCTTTTCTTCTTATAAATTCTTTGTAAAAAGGCAAAATCCCGGACAGCACTTAATTCCACTGCATTGTCGTATGCTGCTAACGCCTGTTCTTCCTGACTAAGGTGGGCATAGATATCCCCTTCTGCTTCTTTAATGCTTTTTTTAAACTCAGGATCTGCAGAAGTACTGTCGGCTATTTTATAGTATTCAAGGCTTTTCTTGTACCCTCCCCAGTCGTAATACAAGTCACCCAGTGCTTTCAGGACTTCTGCTTTCTTAGTGACGGCTTTGTCAAAAATTTTAAGAGAAGTAAAAAGGTACTCCAATGCCACCAGGTAACTTCCATTCTTTTGATAGACCTTCCCGATGATAAAACTGCTTTCCCCTTTTAACAGCGTATCTTCTCTGGCTATTGCCTGATCGTATACCAGTCTTGCCTTATCCAGTGCCTGGGCAAACCGCTTTTCATGCAGATCCTGCCAGGCCTGCAAAAGCAACTGACTGTCAAAAATTTTCTGGGCAAAACCCGGATGTAGCAGAAATAAAAAACCAAGAGAAAGCAACCATTTGCAGAGTGGCCTCATCAGTTGTTAAATAAATATTTTAAAAATACATCCTTTCTCCTTCTTGATATTTCCACCCTGGCACCGTCTTTCATAATTACCTGACTGTCCTTGGGCAAATACCGTTCAACAAACTCAAGATTTATCAAATGCGATTTATGTATTCTGAGAAACTTCGATCCAGAGAGCAATTCGTCAAACTCCTTCAGTGTTTTTGAAATCAGCTGCGGAGGATGGTTCTTCAGATAAAAAATTGTATAATTACCATTTGCCTCACATCGGATGATTTCATTTACTTCCGCTACAAAAAATTCGTCTTTGGATGGAAGTACTATTTTCTCATTTCCATTCTGGTTCTTTTGCAGTATTTTAATTTTGTTACCAAGTGTTTCATTCGAAACCCTGACAGCTTTCTCCACTGCTTCCACCAGTAAATCAGGATCTACCGGCTTTAATAAATAATCCAGTGCACAAAAACGAAAGGCTTTTATCGCATACTGATCAAATGCTGTCACAAAAATTACCTGAAATGCAGGCTCTTCCGGAAGTTGCTGAAGAATATCAAACCCAACCCCATCTTTCATTTCCACATCCAGAAAAACGAGATCCGGATTATTTTTTTCAATCGCCTGAAGCCCTGAGCCTACCCCGTAAGCAAAATCAACTACGTTAATATCAGGACAATACCTGTTCAACAATCCCCTTAATGCTTCTACACTGGCAGGTTCATCATCTATAATGATAGCTGACTTATTCATTTTATTCCTTTATATTTATGCATTGTAAGAAAGAAGTAAGAATCATAACAAGATAACACTTTTTTTTGCTTCTTTATACTTCCGTCTTCAATTTGTAATTGCCCAAAGCATTGTCACTATCATGCATCTGAAATGTATTATTCTAAGTTTAGCTCTTTTGGCTACTTTTTCTTTGCAGGCTCAGGATATAAACTTTGAAAAAAAAGTAATTTCTATTGAAGACCTTTTAGACTCTACAGTTTCCATTGGATCGTTCCTGGACCTCAACATCAAACACTCTCCTGTTAGTATCTCGGTGATCACTGCCGAACAAATTCAAAGCTCCGGAGCAAGGCACCTGTCGGAATTACTTGAAATTTATGTACCCGGCTTTCAGTACATGTACAACAAATGGAACGGAATTATATGGGGAATGCGCGGTGTAGCTGCCGACCGGAATACTAAGTTTATTTTTCTGGTGAACGGACATAAAATGAACACGGAATCCAGAGACGGGGCATTTTCAGAACTGAATCTGGGCTTCTTATCGGATCTTGAAAAAGTAGAAGTACTTCGTGGACCTGCCGGCCTTGTATATGGCTCCGGATCGATTGCCGGTGTCATAAACCTTGTAACCAAAAAATTTACACAGGACAAAAAGATTGTGGAAACAGGTCTGGAAACCTGGAGCCTTCAGACTATGGGAACCGGCAACAGCTTTTCCATTGCAGAAAGGCTTCATAACGGTGGTACCATACAACTATATGGCGCAGTTAAGTGGTCGCAGGGAAGCGGTATGCAAACCCCACATATTTACGGAAGGCCCTCCTGGCCATCTCCCCAGACAAGAGAAGATCATCCCACTACAGGTATACCGGCCACGGGCAGCAGCTGGGACACACCAGGCAATTTTATTCTCTCAACAGATTATCAGGTCAAAAGTTGGAGAGCCTATGCACGCATTACCCACCAGGTAACCAATGCAGCAGGTTTGTTTGTCATGGACCCGTGGCCCGAGATCGTGGGCATACCGGATTCTGCCGCAGCCCCCAGAATGGTGGACGGAAAACTGGTAAGCCCTTCCGGATTTTGGGGACTTACAGAAGGCAATGGCAATAACCGGAGACAATACAAACTTAGCAACATCACCCTGCAGATTAACAAGGATTTTAAACTCAAGAACAATCCTGTAAAACTAAACTGCGGAGTAGATCTGGTATCCAGCAAAATTACCGTACAAAACCTTCCGGAATACAGCAGTGTCGCCTACCAGGAAGTAAAAGAAGTTGAAGCATTTGGAGAAAAGCGTTTTAACCTGACAGGCACTTACATCATCAACAGAAAAATCTTTCAACTGGCCACTGGTATTGACAGCAGGTTGTTTGTCTTTGGAAAGGACCTTGCCGGAAAAAACGCTCAGCAGGAAAAGGCCAACCATCCCATCATTGCAAATGTGGTGTACTTTAATCAGGCTGTATTTTCTGAAGGAGTCTTTTTCCCTACACCCAAAATCATGCTGGACATGGGTATACGATACGATTTGCATACCCGCACCATTAATCTTGGAGGCTTTATCAACTCAAGGCTTGGCATGATTTACACCCTCAACCAGAACAATACGATCCGGCTTACCTATCAGTCTTCGGGAAACAATGGAAGTGCCGACAATTATGAACCGAACAGAAACATATTCAACGATCAGGGAGAGCCTTATCAGGAACCACATTATGAAGTTCCAACCGTAATGCCCAATGAAAACTCCACACCCATTCAACCTGTAAGCACCAGAGAACTGAGAGCCCTGAGACCGGAAAAAGCTTATTCCTGGGAACTTTCAAGCCTTTATGAAAAAAGGAATCTGAGAATGCATGCATCCATTTCCTACAATACAATCAAAGATCTCTTTGCGTGGAATCAGGCCTCTTTCAGAGTTATCAACATAGGTAAGTACCATTTCGCCAATGGGGAACTGGACCTTCAATATACCATAGGAAAACTCTCACTGGGCATCAACCATGTTATCACAAGACTGGTAAACACGGATGTACTTAAAGAAGGCAAGCAGGTAGAAAAACTTGTCTTTAAAGAAAATGATTACAGCACCAAGGTAATCGACGGACAAACCTATTACTACCCTGTTGTACTAAAGAATGCGCAGGGACAGGACTCCACGACGACGTTTACCATTAACCCGGTATTGGACGGTATATCCGTCGATGGGAAAAACTTTCTTAACCTTGCCTCCAACGTATCCAAAATGTATATGGATGTTTCATTTAACAGATGGATAGCTTTCCATTCCGACTGGAGAATATTCTGGGGATTAAAAGGCAGAAGCGACCTGATCCATTATACTCCCGGAGATAATGGTATACTACAGGACTATGCAAAGTATTATGTATACAACAATACCTACCCTTACCTGAACATAGACAGAAGGCTTATTGTAAAATGGAATCTTGGTGTAAAACTGACTTTAAAAAACTCCATAGTTCAACTTTTTATCTATGATATCTTATCGCCACAATCCTCGACCAACAATATCAACTCTATCCGGTGGCAGCAGATGTCAGACTCAAAAGTGCAGACCGACCTTTACAGTTATGACTTCCGATCTTATGCAGTAAAGGTTACATTCCTGTTCTAGAACATTATATTGACTAAACGTTGAAAGTTTAAGAAACAAAACTGAAATAAGAGTATTATATCCTCTCAAAGCCCAAAATCAGATATTTACACTACAGATTATCTTTCCATTTTGTGGTAAACCCTTCGCGTAAGGAGCCTAACTCCTTTAACCTATCTGGCAAATCTGTTTCCTCGGTTACTTCCAGAGCATACCAGCTGGTTGTTTTTCGCATAGGATGCTCCAATGGAGAATTGAAAAAGGCTTGTTGATCAGCCAGTAATTGGCCGGAGCTTTGCAGGGAATTATAGAGTTCCTTATCCAGCACTATTTTTACCTGAACAGGTTTGGTCCCACTTACAAATCCTTCATTACGAACATCCCACCGCAAATTAAAAAACATTAGTAAATCTACATACTCCCAAATCTCAGGATTTGCTTCAACTGTAGCTACCACCCGGCCATTGGTATGCTCCAGTTCCAACAAGGTCATCGGATAGGACGCATAAGGATTTAACATGAACAAAATAGTGGAGCCGGCTGTAGTCATAAGAAGTATTTTTTTTTAATGACAGATTCTAATAACCAGATAAACGTCTGGTATATTCTTAAACGCGCATACAGCTAAATAAAGCCTTTTACTTATCAATTAATATTATTATGTATAAAATGTTCAACCAAATCCGAACTGAAAAATAATATTGAACCAATTTATAATAAAATTTGAACATCGTTGCAACTTATGGTACATCTCTATATCACAGATACACAAAATTATTTACAGGCTCCCAGATGACTTAATTCTTCGGTTGCAATATCCATAAGCAGGTCATATTTCTCAGGATAAGCCTGCCGTACCGAAAATGCCTGAACAAAATACTGCATTGCAGCTTTAAGCTCTCCATTAGCCCCTCCGAACTGTTCAAGAAGAAGGGTCGCAAATTGTGGATCAGGTTTTGAAACTCTTGCGTTAAATTGTAAATCTTTTGCGTGATGGAACATACTTGTGATGTTAGGGTTAGAGTGAATACTTGTTAAGTAAGCCCCTTAGAACTCCCAGGGTGTGAAATTGTTGCTGCCAGACCTGTTTTCTTTCCTGAGAAATTCAAAAAGGAACTACAATTTTATGAATAAGGTTGAATTCTTAGGGAACTAAGCAAATTGATACATGGGAAACGTTAAAAATCCAGATAGATCTTCAGAACGACAAGAGGTACATCCTGCAATTGTTCTTGTACATGGTGCCTTTGTGGATAGTTCAGGCTGGGAGTCGGTATACAGGCAACTTACGAAAAAAAGTTATAAGGTTTTTGTCGTACAAATTCCTACCATATCTCTCGAAGGGGATGTTGCGGCAATCAAACGTGTAATTGCTGAAACTGATGAACCTGTAGTTCTTGTAGGCCACTCATATGGTGGTGCAGTTATCACTGAAGCCGGAAACGATCCTAAGGTCGCCGGATTAATTTATGTAAATGCATTTGCCCTTGACAAGGGCGAATCTGTTTATGACATTACCAAAGATCCTGTTCCAGGAGAAACAGCTCCGCCGTTATTACCTCCGAAAGAGGGCTTTATTTTGCTAGCTCAAGATAAGTTTCCTGAGGCATTTGCTGCGGATGTGGAACCTGAAAAAGCGAAATTTATGGCCGCATCTCAACCAGAATGGGGACTAGAGGCCGTGAATGGAACAGTAAGCGAAGCCTCCTGGAAAAACAAACCAAGCTGGTACCTGATCGGTACATCCGATAAGATGGTTCCTCCGCAAATACAACACTCTATGGCCAAACGTGCCGGAGCTACGGTGGTAGAAGCCGAAGGAAGCCACGCTATACAGGTTTCAAATCCGGAAGCTGTTATATCTATTATCGAAACAGCAGCCAAAACGATCTCGGAAGAATTACTTATCAACTAACAACAATCAGTCTCATCACTAAATTTAAAAAGCAAGTGCTCAACCTTGCTTTTTTAGTTTTGCTTCTATTGATATTCATATATTGATGTTCGCGCTTCATTAAAGGCTTTAAACAATTTATCAGAGAAACACCTGTGAATTTTAAAAGAGGTCTGTAAAAAACGATTTTGAGGACAATCCTTTTTCCTTAAGAAAAACACTTTTGCATTTTGTATATTTTGTGACTGGTAAAATTCAGAATAGGACTTTGCATCTATTATACTCCACCAATAAATTATAAAAACATGTTTACACTTGAACAAATCCAGGCTGCTCACCAAAAAATACAGTCAGGTGCAGATTTTCCTGCTTACATTCAGGAGCTTAAAAAACTGGGCGTAACGTTTTATGAAATTTTTGTTGCTGACGGTCATGCAGACTACTATGGCGATGAGAACTACAACCTATCTTCCGGTGCCAGCTACCCGGCAATAGACATTAAAGAAACCACTGAGAACGACTCGTTTAAAACATGTCTTAAAGAACATCAAAATGGGAAAACCGATTATCCGACCTTCATTACAGACTGTGCCCGGTTTGGCATAGACAAATGGGCCGTTTCCCTAAACAAGATGACGTGCACTTATTATAACACCCAAGGGAATAAAGTACTGATCGAATCAATCCCACATTAACATAACTAACTTAGTAGAAACCACTTAACAAAAAGCACTATAATTTATCAGAATATTTATCTATTGAAGTGTACCCCCATCTACTGCCACATTTTTTACGTATATTTATCAGATTACAGGTATAAAACCTATACCCTGAGCGTATCTCTAGAGATGAATAAAGTTATTCTGACCGTCGTTGCAACCCTTATAATCAGCTCCAATTCCTTTGGACAGATTGGAGATATTATAAGCGAATTAAAGGCGCCTAAAAGCAACAGGTCTTTTAGTTCCCGCTCAGACAACTATTATGGATCTCAGTGGATTGTTCTGGAAAGCATCAGACTCTTTGGGTACGGCCTATACAGCCTGCAATCCTATGTGCTTTCTACCCGTCAGGAACATCCGGAAATCGTTTCCTTAGAAGCTTTTCTTCAGGGTGGCTTTTATAGTAAATATAACAGTATCCTCCTTACTCCCCAGATCAGAGCCAATTGGGGAGCGTTTTCTACAGAATTCAGACAGCAAAGCATACACGACATTACCGGATATCTGAACACCCTTGACTGGCAGATCGTTAAACTTAATATTCCCATCTATCCGGTTATACTCAACGGAGGAATGGGATTTTCACACATCGAAGAGGTGAACCAGTCTTTTTTTGAATACACCCTGGGCGCCCAGTCCAGATTTTTAAAGAACCGCTTGTATACCGAAGCAGTATACAGATCTTCCAGACAAGACCAACTACCCTTCCGGCAAGAGCTTAAAGTTACCTGCGATTACCAGGTAGAAAATAAACAGATAGGAAAAAGAGGGAGCTTCAGAATAAGCCCATCGGCAGGGTTGGTGTATCAAAATTATTACAACAGGTTTAATCACTTTTATCTTATGGCCGGAGTGACTATCCGGTATTATTGATCCGGCTTTTAAAAAGACATTCCCTTTTTCCCTTCAGGCTGTTACGCTTTCCTTCCAACTATTTTGTATTTTCTGTTCTAAAGAATACCTTTAATCCTGGTTGAATGTGCGGGGCTTTAGTGAACTAGTATTATTCATTAACTACAATCGTATGGATCGGCTGCAATACCTCAGAACCTTTCACAACATCACGAACGAAGACTATGCATTACTCACTCAAAGGCTTAAACATAAAACTTTCCGAAAAGGTGATTTTTTAACCGTACCAGGCCAAATACAAAAAGAACTGTACTTCGTAAAAAGTGGTATCCAAATGTCTTATTTCGATACACCCCACAAATCACATATTATTGCTTTTACCTACTTCCCTAACCTGTGTGCCATTCCTGAATCATTTTCCTTTCAAACACCTTCCAACTATTTTTTGACCTGCCTGACCGATAGTGAACTGGATTATCTGACCTATGAATCGTTACAGGAATTGCTTGATCAATCCCATCAATTGGAACGACTCTTCAGAAAAATGACCGAAGCAATGCTGGCCGGGATGATTAACAGACACATTGAATTACACAGCTTGAGTATAGAAGAGCGCTATAAAGCCTTTGGCCAAAGAAGCGCTCACCTGCTTCAGTTAATCCCGCATAAATACATCGCCTCCTACCTGAATATTGACCCTACCAATTTTAGTAAACTATATAATCGAGTAAAATTTTAATCTTGGTTTACACCAAGATTCATGTTCAGTACTGCCGTTATCTTTATGCAAAAAATAACAATGGACTGGCTTGACACAACAGAATACCCCTTTACTTCAAAGTACGTTCAAATAAACGGGTACAACCTTCATTACATAGACGAAGGGCAGGGTGATCCAATTTTATTCGTCCATGGAACCCCGTCCTGGAGTTTTGATTTCAGAAACTGCATCAAAGGGTTACAATCCAACTTTCGCTGTATTGCCATAGACCACATAGGTTTCGGACTCTCCGATAAACCTGAACAATACGACTATTCTCCCCTTAACCATAGCAATACGCTGGAACAGTTTGTAAATTACAAAAAGCTTCAGTCTTTCACTTTGGTGGTACACGACTTCGGTGGTCCGATAGGCCTGAACTTCGCCATCAGACATCCGGAAAAAGTTAAGAATATTATACTTCTCAATTCATGGTTATGGAGCAGCGAAGATAATCCAGAATTCATAAAGATGAGTAAACTACTTAAAAGTCCTCTGCTGCCTTTTTTATATCGGTACTTCAATTTTTCACCCCGATACTTATTACCGAGATCTTTTGGAGATCATAAGCTTTCACCAAAACAGCTAAAACATTATATTAAGCCCTTTGCCTCCAGATCGCAGCGCAATGGCCCACTGGCTTTTGCTCAATCATTGCTTCAGGATCAAGACTGGTTTGAGAAACTATGGCAAAAAAGAAATGTCATAGCGCAGAAACCTACTTTGTTTATTTGGGGCATGAAAGATCCCATTATACCTCCCGGATACCTGGATAAATTTTCTTCAGGATTTACCAACTCAACAATTATCCGACTTGAAACATGCGGACACGTTCCACAGGAAGAACAATCTGAAGCGGTAACACAAGCTATTTATGAGTTTTTAGATAAAAATGCATAAATAATAAATTAGCAATCCCATATACTTTAAAAGATTTCTTTATTCCCCAGATCCTTCGCAGGCTCAGGGCGAAAGAATAAAAAACTTTTAAACCTGTGTCATGTTGAGCTTGCGAAATATCTGAGGATACCTCCCAAATCCCCTTATACTATTTTATAGGCTTTAAACCCAATCAAATTAAAAACTACCACTTAGATCATAGATCTTTCTGGTCGCTCATTGAAACAGCTCCTCTTCCCCCATCATAGAAGCCATAGACTGCCCTAGCTTTTCCCAACATTTATTCCTCCCCTCTGTTGTATACATTATCTACTTATCAAAAAAAAGTCTATGGAAAAGCCCTTAAACGTTACCCAGAAATTAATTCAGTCACACCTTGTAAAGGGTAAGATGATTCCCGGCACTGAGATTGGTATCCGAATCGACCAGACACTTACGCAAGATGCTACAGGCACCATGGTGATGCTGGAACTGGAAGCGATGGGCGTATCAAGAATAAAAACCGAACTATCGGTACAATATGTAGATCACAATCTGTTACAGGAAGACTTTAAAAATGCCGATGACCATCTGTTTTTAAAAAGTGCTGCTCAGAAATTCGGTCTTTGGTACAGCAGGGCCGGCAATGGAGTGAGCCACCCGGTGCATATGGAACGCTTCGGTATACCAGGCAAATCCATGGCAGGATCAGACAGTCATACTCCGGCAGCAGGAGCTATTGGCATGCTGGCATTGGGCGCCGGTGGACTCGACGTGGCGTTTTCCATGATAGGCGAACCCTTGCATTTCAAGATGCCTAAGATTATGGGGGTTAAACTCATTGGAAAACTTCCCGACTGGGTCAGCGCAAAAGACATAATTCTGGAAATGTTACGACGCTATGGCGTTCACGGAGGAAGAGGGATTATATTTGAATATTATGGTCCTGGACTGGAAAATCTGTCGGCTATGGACCGGCATGTCATAGCCAATATGGGAACCGAACTTGGAGCTACGACAACTGTATTTCCTTCAGACCAGGAAGTCAGAAGATTCCTGAAAGCCCAGGAAAGAGAAAAGGACTGGATAGAAATTGTCGCAGACCCGGGAGCTACCTACGACCTCTACGATGAAATCAATTTATCAGAGCTGGAACCACTAATAGCCTGCCCGAGCAGCCCTGGTAATGTAGTAAAAGTTCGGGAAGTAGCTGGCACTCCCGTCGCACAGGTGGTGATCGGTTCCTCTGCCAACCCTGGTATTCGTGACTTCTGGGTAGCCGGTGAAATAGTAAAAGATAAAACCATCCACCCAACCGTTTCCTTTGATATCAATCCAACTTCCAGACAGGTGATCGAAAACCTCATCCCGATGGGGACATTGTCCAGTCTGGTTAAATCCGGGGCCAGATTTCATCAGGCTGGCTGCCTGGGATGCATAGGCATGGGACAGGCTCCTGCATACGGAAAGAACAGTTTGAGAACGATGCCCAGAAATTTTCCCGGGCGTTCCGGAACACTTGACGACAAGGTCTACCTCTGTAGCCCTGAAACAGCTGCCGCATCAGCACTCACAGGGAAAATTACAGATCCGAGAGATCTGGAGCAGCTGTACAATATGAGCTATCCACGCTATCGCCATCCTGAAAAAGAGATCATAAACATCTCCATGTTGCTTGCTCCATCAAAAGAAAAACCTGTTCAACTGGAAAAAGGACCTAACATCAAATCCTTCCCGGATTTCAGTCCACTACCAGAGAGCTTTGAAGTTCCCGTCCTCCTAAAGATGGGGAACAATATTTCTACCGATGAAATATTAAAGGCAGGTGTAAAAGTCCTTTCATACAGAAGCAATATTCCTGAAATAAGCAAATGGTGTTTCCATGTAATCGATCCTCAGTTTTATATTAAAGCAACAATGGCCCAGGAAACGTATGGTGGCCATATAGTAGTAGCAGGCCATAACTATGCTCAGGGATCCAGCAGGGAACATGCAGCCATAGCTCCCCGGTATATAGGACAAATGGCAGTTATTGCCAAAAGCTACGCCCGTCTTGGCTGGCAAAACCTGATCAACTTTGGCATTATTCCATTCGAATTTGTAAACGAGTCGGACTACGATACCATCGACCCCAATGATGAAATCAGAATATCAGGAATCATTGACAGCTTTATCAAGAATACAGAACACATTGCAACCAATACAACAAAAAATCTTCAATATCGCTTAACCCACGGACTGAGCGAACGACAAAAAGAAGTACTTCTTCACGGAGGGATCATTAATTTCCATAAAAGCAGGGAACTAGCTCATGTGAAAGAATAAAGATTTTACATATAATATAATATTTAATTATATACATCTAAGCCCTTTCTCATCAGAATATAAACTCTAAAACTAAATTACAGGACCCCTCCGGCCTTTCCAACCGGAGGGGTTGCAATTATTTTAAAAGTATCTTTTCCCTTCCAGTACGACCTTCTTTTTCATAAGTAATGATATACAACCCTCTTGGAAGATCTGAGACATTAAAGACTTCATTACCTTCAACAACAAACGATTGCCCAAGCTGATTGGTAAAGGTAGTCTGCCCCTCATAATCTTTCATAAATATTTCTGTGGTACAAGGATTCGGCCAGGGGCTGCCTGTTACAATTTCAGCCTTATCTGTACCTGCTACAATACAATCTTTAAGTTCTACAATAGTTGACCATGAATAATTATCCGGAGCCTTAAAAATAAAAGGACTATAAAAGTTGCGAATTTCCTTTACCTGCAGTTCATATTTTAAATTCTTCAGGCCAGAAAATTCAACACTATTTGTTTTAACCATATTACCAACAGCCATACACACTTTATCTGAATAAACAATAGAGTCTTTAATATCTGCGAAAAGTGTACCTTTCTCTTCATCAATTCTGCTGTCTACTTAGTAAAAATATTCCAGCTTGAACATATCGGTTCCAGATACCTTCTGTATAACGTAACTTTTCTGCAATCGGCCTGGTATTCAAAACATCTGTTAACAGGTTGCCCATACCCCTTAATTACATAGAGGTTTCCATCTAAATAGATATTTTGAATTACAGGCATTTCTACAAGCGTAATATCCTGAAGCAAATTATCAGAATTTAAGATATCTTTTAATGGAGCATCAATCTTTGCCAGCCAGTCAACACGGTCGGGTCTAAGATAGAAATCGATGACAATCGCCTTATTTACAAATGTCGCGCTATAGGTAAAACTATAATTTCCCTGAAGCCTTTTGGGAAGATTAAGCTTAGCTCTAAGGTTGCTGCACAGAAAAGATCCTTCCAGTACATTTTCAGGTTCATCCACAGGACAGGCACTGAAATCTGCGCTTCCTATTCCTGCCAGATGTGTTAAAGGAGGACATGGATCTTTCACGCAATAAATGGCTTGAGTATCGGCATAAAACAGCGTAAAGTTAAGTCCTGGAAGGGTGTGCAATACAATACTATCCGTCACCACCTTTGTCCCCAATGCCTTACAGGTTACTGCCCGTGGCTTTAATACATCTTTAAAACTGAACAGAATACTATCTTCTTTAATCCTTACATAAGGCGTAGGATACACATCTACAGAAGGACAATTATCTTCCAGTCGGTTTCTGTATATACTGAGCCCCTTACAATCGGATTTGAAAAAATAACAAGGAGCATAGGGCCAGCCAACTGTTAATTCAGTTAACTGGTGCTGACCTTCTATATAAATGTTATGACTGACCGTCCATCGAAGATACTTATCTGCTGTAGACGTCGGAGTTGAAGCCGAAAAATACTTTTTTAAATCAGTGGTAATTTCTTTTAAACTCCCGGTTTTTGCATGCTCCAGATAATAGTTAATTTCTAAGGTCTATGCTGTATCGCTTTTCAGGACCTCCACATGATACTTATAAGTTCCCTGAAATTCCCCCGGAATCTGATAAGTCGTGGATAGAGTATCACACAATACGGAACCGTTAAAACTATTAGGGTTCGAAAAATTCGAAAACCCTTTGTAACTGATAATAAACAATAGGACGGTGAGTATAAACTTGTTCATAAATTTCAAAAATTAAGGTTTAAAGGCTTTAAATTCTAAATATCAACATAATTAAAAAATTAATCTGATAGAATATTTAAGCTATAGAGGCACAATCCGAAACAAAAGCACTTTTTTCCATGGCGATTAAACAACGAGATGGGCTTTACCAAAATTTAACTAAATAAATTCACTTCACCCCAGCTTTCCGCATCGAATTAAATGACGGATTTTTTCTGACCTCTCTTTATGTACTTTTCCGGGAGAAGGAATACATTTTTATGCCCCCTGCCTTTTAACTACTCCTCTAAAACTACAACTCTCCCCTTCAATAACCTTCCAAAAATACCACAAAAAATTAAAAAATATTACACATAAAACATATTAAAAACAAAAGACGCTTTTATAACTAAAACAACCTCAAAAATTCATTTATAATAAAAATAAATAACATTATACTACAACAAATTCACCCAAAATAAAATATTTATTGACTTTATTATTCTTATATGTAACTTTACCACAAGCATTTAAGTAAAAATTACAAGTTTTACATTATTTTAAACCTTAAAAAACAAAATTATGTACAGATCTACATTTTACCAGAGGGGACCAACCCCCTTGCTGTGCCTCTTATTGTGTATTTGGATGGCACTCACACTAAACACACAAAAATCTTACGCACAAACGTACGCAAACAGCCAGGACAATGGCGTAACCGGAATCTGCATACTCTGCGGGGTATTAAACCCTGACAATGCGGTAAATGCCAATTTAGACGACTACTCAACATTTGATATTACTGTTGGCCTGTTAGGCGTAACCGTTTATCAGGATTTAATTTTCCCTGCTGTTACAACCAGCAACGGATGCGATTCCCTGGTTATCGGAATCGGAAGCTCCAACGCCATAATTGATCTTAACCTCTTTGGCGGAGTCACCGCTGAAACGTATAATGGGGCGACCCCCAATGGTGACGCTACTGTTTTAAGTTCCACCATCCTACGACTACTTGACGGAAACACACGAGCAGAGGCATTACTAAAACCTAGTGCCAACTTCGATCGTGTACGCCTCACATTAAGTTCCCAATTAGTAGGACTCCTGAATGGCTTCAGAATCTACTATGCCTACCACAAATCTGCATCACCCGAAGCTCCCACGGTGGCTTCCTCAAATGTAACGGCCTGCTCCGGACAAACAGCATTGCTATCTGCAACAGGCCCTGCCGGAGCAACTTTTAACTGGTTTACCACTGCTTCAGGAGGCGCTTCTATATTCACAGGTGCTAACTATGTAACGCCTGCCTTATTTTCCAACACTACATATTACGTAGAGTCATCAGCAGGAGGCTGCCCAAGTACCACAAGAACCCCTGTAAACATAACTGTAAATCCTATCCCTGCTGCACCTATTGTTGCCTCCACCAACGTAACGATCTGTTCGGGCCAAACAGCCACACTTGAAGCCACGGCACCTATAGGAGCTACCTTCAACTGGTATACTACTTCTGCTGGAGGAACACCTGAACATACCGGCGCAACTTTCGTCACACCTACATTATTATCCAGCACTGTTTACTATGTCGAATCTGAAGAAGGAACGTGTGTCAGTTCCACAAGAACAGCGGTCAATGTTACTGTAAACACGGCTCCTCTTGCGCCTACCGTTGCATCCACTGAGGTCAGCGTATGCTCAGGTCAATCTGCTACGCTTGAAGCCACTGCACCGATAGGGGCTTCCTTCAACTGGTACACTACAGCATCCGGAGGAACCCCTGAATATACTGGAGCTGTATTCACCACTCTTCCATTACTCTCAAACACTACTTATTATGTGGAATCTGAAGCTGGATCTTGTACCAGCACCTCAAGAACTTCGGTTAATGTAACAGTAAACTCAATACCTTTAGCACCATCAGTCGCCTCTACAAGTGTCAGTATCTGTGCCGGAGAAACGGCTACTCTTGAAGCCACTGCGCCAATAGGAGCCACGTTCACCTGGTTTACGACTGCTTCTGGCGGAACACCTGTATATACAGGCGCTCTCTTTACAACCCCTACTTTAATTAGCAGCACCGTTTATTATGTAGAATCGACTGTCGGGACATGTACCAGTCCTACAAGGACAGCAGTCAACGTAACAGTAAACTCAGCTCCCAATGCACCTACTGTTGCATCTAACAGCGTCAGCATCTGCTCCGGACAAACTGCCTCACTTGAAGCCACTGCACCACTGGGAGCTACTTTCTATTGGTACACTACCGCATCCGGAGGAACTCCTATATTTACAGGTGCCAACTTCACAACCCCTATCTTACTTAGCAACACTCTTTACTACGTAGAAGCAGTAATAGGAACATGTAGCAGCGACACAAGAACAGCGGTTAGCGTTAACGTTACCTCTACTCCTAATGCACCAACTGTTGCATCAAGTAATATCACCATCTGTTCCGGACAAAGTGCTACACTACAAGCTACTGAACCATTAGGAGCTACATTCAACTGGTTTACTACCGCCTCAGGAGGCACATCAGTATTTACCGGCCCTATCTACATTACACCAGCTTTGGTTGCCAACACTACCTACTATGTAGAAGCCTCAGTTGGATCTTGTGCTAGCACTATAAGAACTGCAGTTAACGTAACCGTCAATTCTAATCCTGTAGCACCTACAGTAGCCTCTTCCAATGTTAGCATCTGCTCCGGAGAATCTGCTACTCTTGAAGCTACAGCACCTGTCGGAGCAACATTCTCCTGGTACACTACATCTTCTGGCGGACTTCCTGTATTCATAGGAGCTAACTTTACCACTCCAATTTTGTTAGTGAATACCGTATACTACGTAGAAGCTTCTATTGGAACCTGTGCAAGCACCTCAAGAACGGCCGTTAACGTAACAGTTAACCCTATCCCTTCTACACCAACAGTTGTTTCCTCAAATGTCTCCATCTGTTCAGGACAAACCGCTACACTTCAGGCGAGCGGCCCTGGAGGAGCTACATTTAAGTGGTATACTACAGCTTCCGGAGGCACTTCACTATTCACCGGAGCAACGTACATTACTCCAAGCCTGGTAGCCAGCACTACCTATTATGTAGAAGCATCCTTCGGAACTTGTGCCAGTACAGCAAGAACAGCGGTCAACGTTACTGTAACCTCTGCACCTGCTGCTCCTTCTGTGGCATCATCAAACGTCACCATATGTTCCGGACAAACAGCCACACTTCAAGCAACAGCGCCTGTAGGAGCAACCTTTAACTGGTATACTTCAGCATCAGGAGGCACTTCTATATTTACCGGTGCAACCTTTATAACTCCAAACCTGGTAGCCAGCACAACCTATTATGTAGAAGCATCCGCTGGAACATGCGCAAGCGCTACAAGAACAGCAGTTACTATTACTGTAACCTCTATTCCTTTAGCTCCTACAGTAGCATCCTCCAATATAACTATCTGCTCTTTACAGACCGCTACCCTTCAGGCTACAGCACCTGTCGGAGCTACCTTTAACTGGTATACCACAGCATCAGGAGGTACACCTGTATATACAGGAGCAACATACACTACCCCTTCTTTAGCTACAAACACCGTTTATTATGTAGAGTCTGTAGTCGGTACATGTACAAGCACCAGCAGAACTGCTGTTAATGTATTTGTAACTCCAATACCTGCAGCTCCAAGTGTAACGCCAACATCCGCTACTGTTTGTTCAGGACAAAGTGCTCAGTTTACAGCAACTGCTCCGCTGGGATCTACCTTCTCCTGGTACACCGCTTCTTCAGGAGGAGCCCCTGTCTTCACAGGAACCATATTTAACACACCTGCTCTTTTTGCGAATACTACCTATTATGTAGAATCGACGAACGGAAGCTGCGCCAGCTCAACCAGAACTGCAGTGACTGCAACTGTACAATCATGTCAGAATGCAGTAACCTCCTTAACACTGGTTAACGCTCTCACCAATACCGACATCGGTCCATTAAACAATGGTGATATACTTGACCTGGCCACATTACCGGCTGGTATCAACGTAAGAGCCAATATTGCCTCTTCGATTTATACTAAGAGTGTTGTATTCACCTTCTCTGCCACTCCTGGAGGAAGAATAGAAAACGAAGCTCCTTTTGCCCTGTTTGGAGATAATTCGGGAAGCTACAATTCATGGTGCTGTCTGAACACTGGCACCTACAGCCTTTCTGCCACTCCATACAGTGGAAATAATGGTGGAGGAACTGCCGGTTCAGGTCTGTCAATCAGCTTCCAGATTATAGACAGCCGAATTCCTCTTGTATTATCTTATACACTGGTAAATGCTGATACAGATGGAGACATCGGACCTTTGGTAAACGGACAGGTTTTAAATCTATCAACGTTACCACCTAGAATCAATATCAGAGCCAACGCCAACGACATCACCAAAAGCGTCTACTTTGATTTCTCTATCAATTCCTATGACAGAATAGAAAATGAGGTTCCATTTGCTTTGTTTACTGATATCGATGGAGACTATGCTGCGTGGTGCTGCCCTGCTGCAGGTAACTATACAATAGTTGCCACTCCATACAGCCAGATCGGAGCAACAGGAACTGTAGGCCCTGTCAACACTATATCTTTTAGCATCATTAGCGGCCTAAGAATTGCCAACATAGAAACATATCCTAACCCGATAGAAAATAACATTACCATTTCTATCGAAGGACAAAGCTCGGAGGAATCTCAGGTTGTTATTACCGATCTCAATGGTAAAGAATTCTATTCCGGAACCATGCCGATAGATTCATCCACTGAAGTTGATCTTTCTCAGCTAAATATGCCTGCTGGCATATACATACTGAAAGCAACCTCTGGCGATGAAATAAAAGTAAAGAAAATAATTAAAAGGTAATTTCGGTTGTTTTAAATGAGTAAAGAGACTGCCTTTTGGGCAGTCTCTTTTTTTTTAAAAGACTAAGTCATAAAAACGACCTATAAATAAAATATTAGAAACCATCGATGTATGTGACAACCTTAATTGTTTTATTTAATGATCAAATATTCAAATTTCCCTCTGTCGTCAATCAACTTGAAGGAGCACAGATATAAAAAAAGACTCCAATCTACTCCTTTTCATAATACCCTCAAAAACCAACTTTAATATAACTCCATCCTTCACTTTGTCTAACTATTATATGAGCCAATGCGGAAGGAATTACCCTTGCAACAGAAATTAAATCAGAGGTAGACGAACCTATTTCATTAAGGGTATTCCTGCAAACTAACATCACAATCCCTTTATTTGCCATTTCTTCGAATACACTGGAAAACCTGTTTTTATTAAATAACAGCTCGACCCCCATACCGTGTATTACTACCTCCACTTTAATGGATGGTATTTCTTTCTGGACATTCCTAATTTGCTTAACCAATGATTGGCAGACACTCCAATCGTTGGTAGACAATTGAAATACGACTTTATATTCTTTATTATCCATTGTTTATTTACCTAAATTTTAAAAGAGTGCTGCCAAACCTTACCGCTTATATCTTCCACCTCAATAGTATAAATTCCACCTTCCAAGCTACTAAGTGGAAGAGTAATTTTAGCCTTCGCTCCTAGGGGGACGACTAAACTATTTTTGCCTGTTTTTATTTTCGCAATGTAATAATTATTTATATCCTGCTCAGGTATTTTGGAAAGCTCATCATATAAAAACTTATTAATATCTACACCATTATTATCTTTCAAAGAAATACGAGTAACAAATGCACCATATGTATCAATCCCCTGATCCCTGAACAGATCAAAGCTAAGTCCTCTGTCTACATTGTAGGTTGCATCTGAAATCACAATATTCGGTTTCACAGAAAGATTATGAAGTTTACCCCAAACACCTCCATGAAAGATCTGATTGGTATATAGAGTGATTACCAAAGAAAATATAGCGATACATAAAGAGTATAACGAGAAAACTCTTCTACTCATAACAATATCCCCTGACCCTATATACTTAATCCATCTTTTATCGATTAACACAGGAAATTTTGAAAGGAGCAATTTATCCAAAGAAAACGTATCTGCACCAGCTACCATCATAACCAACCCGGAGATAATCCCCAAAACACCGATCTGCCATTCATCCAGGCAAGTAGACCCAAGCCATCCTGCACCAAATAAGATTCCCAGCGATAAAATAAAAACTCCTAACGCTGATGCCCTTGTAAATAAACCAAGCAATAAGCCCAGCCCAACCAGTGCTTCAATGACAGTAAATATAATGAGGAATATTTGCAGGAAATCAGGATGAGTGATCATGAAATGAATCATGGGCTTAACAATAATGGCATTTGGAAAAAAGTGATTAAACTTCTCTCCCACATAACCTATAGCATCGGGATCTAACTTATTTTCAAGCACCAACCTTCTCCAGAAAGCAGAGAAGAAGAGCCATCCTGTAACCCATCGCAATCCGGTCAATAAAACCGCTGAAGACGAGGACTGATATAATTTATTTTTATATACAACTTTATTTGCTTCCATCTTAGTTTTTTTTGTAAGAAATAGTTAACTCCCTCAATTTATTTTTACCTACAAGTCAAGCAGCCATAACAAAAGTTCATTCTCTAATCAACCATGCTGGCAAAAGTATTGAAAATTGTAATTCTCAATATTATTGGGGTTAAACCAACTTATTGAATTACTGAAAAGACCTCTTCAACATTAATTTAGGATACGTGCAATAAATTGCTACTAATTATTAAAATAAGTACTGCCTTTTGGGCACTTAGTTAAATTGCCATAGAATATGGTTCTACTTTAACTAATCTAAAATTTAATCAACATACTTATCCTGTTCCTTCATCAAAATTGAGGTAAGGTCATATAACTTTACAGAGTGATTTAAAAAGGACATAATTATCCCTTTTACATCCGTATAGTAATATCAATCTAAATTAACTAATACAACAGGGCGGAGGAGAATGTATATCGGGAAAGCATGAGTAATCGGCAACTTCGTAAAACTGATGTTGGCGATTGAGCCATGGCAATATAATGAAAAAAGAGTTATCCTGAAGAATAGGAATATCTGCTGAACAAAAAGTGATAATCTTTTTATCTGATTTTTTCTGCTTATCTGATAAGGTAGTTTTTCCGGTAGAAGGAACTTTAATTAATTTGTCCTTTCTTCCATACTTACATTTCTTTTTAAACTCATAACTATTATCTGCACTATTAAATACAGGCAATGCATGCGCGGCATGATTTAACAGATAAATAAACAGAAATAGAAATGCAAGTAATCGTTTCATCTAACCTTGAACGTAAATTGATCAAAATTATTTGGAGTTGCAATAAAATAAATGAAATAGCAAGGATACCAATAACAAAGAATATTTTCAGGCCCCCAACAATTATCGGACAACTAATGAATATAAAAATAAAAAATCCGTCACCTTTGTATAAAGATGACGGATTGAATAATAGTTGTTTTTGTGATCCTGTTTGGATTCGAACCAAAGACCTACTGCTTAGAAGGCAGTTGCTCTATCCAGCTGAGCTACAAGACCCGTTCAAAACTGAACAATTTCACAACTTTTTCCTATACAGAAAAAATGTTGTCGGGGTGGCAAGATTCGAACTTGCGACCTCCTGGTCCCAAACCAGGCGCGATAACCGGGCTACGCTACACCCCGATACTTTAAAGAACTTTTGCTCT
>Ga0207868_1000140_pt1 | contig 99083 bp, 77 predicted proteins | sample Passage237B_FD_187370 | JGI IMG/M metagenome (GOLD analysis project Ga0207868, IMG submission 187370) | Cellulose adapted compost microbial communities from Newby Island Compost Facility, Milpitas, CA, USA - Passage2 37B (SPAdes) (version 3) ...
AATCCTGATTCAGACAAAATTAATGGTCTTATTTTAGGACGAGGCTGCAAAAAAATCCTGTAAATCCTATAATCCTGTAAATCCTGATTCAGACAAAATTAATGGTCCTATTTTAGGACGAGGCTGCAAAAAAATCCTGTAAATCCTATAATCCTGTAAATCCTGATTCAGACGAATTCCGCATCAATCCCTTCGCATCTTTACTACTTTTTTCGACAGGGCACCTTTATCCGTCATAATCATCAGATAGTACACTCCATCTGGCAAATCTGACAATTCAAGAGACATGGATACAGAGAGTGACAGGTTAGTATTTGTAGCAACTACTTCTCCCAACTGATTGATCACCTTATATCCCTGCAGGCTGTAATCAGCATTTTTTACTTCAAGAAAGAATCTTCCGTCATTAGGATTGGGGTACAAGGAAAGTAAGTCTTCTCCCACTTCAGGCATAATGCTGTTGGCATCGCAATAATTATAAGGATGTCCCGGAGAGCCATATTTACAATAAGTTGTCCAGCTTTCCGGCAGGTGTTCATCGAGTGAAGGGTCTATCAATTCCAGTGTGTACCCTTTCCCATCTGCCATCTTATCCCATGGAGCATCGTCATCGTAGCTGAAGGAGATATAACAATTACCAAGATGATCGTACAGCCGGATCATATCTCCCGAATTGGACAGGTCAAAGTTGAACGGACCGATATAGTTGCTAACAGAAGGATATATCTGACGGAACTTTACAGGATCGTTGCACACCACCAGCCTTCCTTTTGGAGGAAGCACAGTATTTTCAGGAAAGACATAACGATTATAATCATTAAAATCCTTAAAGGTCCAGTTGGACAAATCCACCTCAGAGGTTCCGTTGTTAAATAGTTCAAACCAGTCTCCGGAATCTTTCTCATCTGCAGAGTGGTAATTTATTTCCGATACTTTCAATAGCACTTCAACCGGTGCTCCTGAAAAATATGCCGTAAAGGTTTCGTTAAGGTGTACATTCAGTGTTAAAGCCTTGTCGGTACTTCCGGAAGGCAGCAGAGCCGGGGCTTCCCAGTGGGTAAAGGTGTACCCGGGATTGGGCACGGCTGTTACAGTTACCGGTACACCGTCAAAGTAAATCCCTTTCCATGGATAGGTATCGGGATAAATGGTATTTATTTTTATCACCCCGGCTTCCGCAGGCACCACATTAAGCGTCACCTCAACCTGCTTCACCAGATTAAACTCTGAAACCATTTGAGCTCTTGCAGGCACCGGCCTGTCTCTTATAAAGTCCATTCGGTTTTGAATTTCATAGTTCCAATACCCCAGGTATCCATCCCAGCGGGCAAGGTGCCTCGGCATTTCTTCGGCAATACTGTCTCTCAGTGCTGACAAAAGGTTAGACAGGCTCTGCTGGGTAAAAATCGTATTCATTAAATCCGCAGAGCGGTTGATAAAACGGTTTCTGAACGCTATATTTTTCGTTAAGTTAAAAAAGAGTTCCGCATGAGGCCCCATGGAGAGATCCCGTCCATTTTTAACTTTATGCAACTGATTAAACGCAGCATTTTGCAAGCCAAATAACCCAAGGGATATGTCTGTATCGTGCAGAATGTAACGGTACTTTTTATTCCCAGTCTGAGGGCGCCAAGCTTTAATATTGTTGGTGGGCCAGTCCCAGTTGGAGATATAAATCTGTGTAGCAAAAAAGTCAATCATATTATCCAGATCGAAATGATCTGCTATGGCATTAAAGTTGGCCTGCTTGGTCATATCACTGTTGCCCGAACGCCACCATAAATCATAAAGGTTATTACTTCCTTCTATTTCTTTGGCCCAGGCATCCAGCATGTCTACACTATCGGCTGGCACGCCACTGTTGGCCTCTACATAATCCTCGTTAAGTTTTTCTCTGATATTATGTATGCCCCAATATTCTCCATTAATAAAAACCACTGCAGGACGATACCCCTGAATGTCCAGAGCCGTTTTCCCCATCACACTCATATGGACAAATCCATCCAGCAAATGATTGGTATTAAAATCACTGCCGGAATTTCGAAGTACGATGGATTTAAACTTGTTTATATTTTTGTATGGGAAAAACTGATAATTAATCTCCGGATAATCGTAGCGGTTCCGCATCATAATCGCGAGGCTTTTCATCGCATTCGCCCTTGAATAATTCCCAAAAATTCTTGCTCCGGCATCTACTTCAAAACATTTGTTCTTTTGCTTATCAAAATATTCGATATGCACAGGTCTTTCCCAGTCGAACCAGAAGTTGGCTCCAAAATTAGGTGACGTAGTACTGTCGGCACCAGGCCCCAGGACATATATGCCGGTTTCCGGATGGAAGAAATTATCCGGATCGGTGGAAATAGAAAACACGGGAAGCGTCACAGGTTCATTAATAAAATACGTTTGGGTATAAATCTTTGGAGCAAGGAGAGTAGCACTATAACAGGCCGCTTTCACAACGGTCGTCCTGGTCAAGGATAAAGGAGTCGTATATAAAGTAGAATTCTTTGTAGGGGTACTCCCATCCAGAGTATAGCGTATTTCCGATGATCCGCTGAGGGTCAGGACCTGAGGAGTAGCATAAAAACCTGCCTGCTGGGAAAAGATAATACTATCGTTGCAATATCCAGAATAGCCCGCTGTATTGGCATTTCCAGGAGTAGGATGATCAAAGATGTTAAATGAAACAGATCCGTCAGGAAATCTACCATAGGCATTATTCTCGCGCAATTGGGGAATTAGAATCTGATCAATCACTTTGGAAGCAGGATCGAACAAATAGAGCAATTCCGAACCCGTGTTGGATAACTTAAAATTGGTATGAAATACCTGCAATGGCTCGTTAAACCACTCAGGTGTTGGTGAAAACAGCGACGTCTCTCCTTTCATTCCAAAAGATAAAAAAGCCCGGACAGTCATATCATTGTTTTTGTCACTTGTAACGTGGTTATGACACTGAACAGTCAGCACATTTTCGCCATTTACCAAAGCCTTCCTGAGCAATTCTTTCTGAACCGTATATTTCTCATAACTCCCTCCTTTGGCCACCAGGGCTTCACGCTCAGACTCGGCCTGATCCCATCTGCTGGGATTTCTGTTTTTAATGTTGGCTCTGGCAATTTCAACACCATTGAGATGTGCCACAAAGGCATCATCGTAATCGATGTGCAAAATAGCCTTAAGCACTTCTGAGGTATCTGCAACAGTAAACTTCTTTCTCATAAATAGCGAAAGAGTACCTGTCGGAACCTTTGTAACCAGTCCCTCATCGCCGTACCCAATTATCCCGACTCCACTATTCCAGCCCAACTCATTGAAATTAAGACTTCTCCAGTTATCCGGAACCTCTTCAGTAGGTACAATGTACTTCCAGGTATCGTCCTCCCTTACAGCAGTTTCCCAATGATGAACGAGTACACTTCTGTTTTTCCCGGAAGCATACAAGAGTATATTAGACTGAGGTTCAAGCGTTACATCCGGAAGGTTCCAAAACGACGCCACCGGCAACCTGTCTGCAATTCGATACCCTTTTAGATTTATGGGAGTGGTACCGGCATTATACAATTCAATCCAGTCTTCATAGTCATTTTCTTCATCAGGGATGCCACTCAGGTTGTTGGAGCATACTTCATTAATTACCAACTGCGGGTAAACAACTAGCGGGAAAATAGTAAGAAGTACAATGAGAATGGACCTTATGAAGAAATTTTTCATAGACAGCAACTATTATTAAATAGATGAAATATTGGAAACATATGACTATTGACCAATTTACCTTTTCCATTTACTCCAAAAGTAAACAGAAAAATAACTGTAGATCAACCCTTTAATTTTCAACCTCCGACATCTGTAATTATACGCATTAATCTTGATTGGAAGGGCAACTTTTCGAAGAAAGGCGAAACGTTGTCAATGAATCGTTCCGGATATAGATGAAGATGGATTTTTATTTAAAAAGCTCTCAAATTTCTTCTGCAAACGAAAGTTCACCCTCTCCAAAAAGAAAGCCTTCTTCCGACATTTCTTTGAAAAAATTGCAGCAATGCTAAAATAAGAGGCTGCCATTTTAAGACAGCCTTTCAAAAAATATTTCTACACAAAAGTTAGAATACACGTATCGCACGCTCCCAACAGACGAAGTCTGCCATTGAAAAATATTAATGCTGGGGTTCCTGTCAGCGCACATTAACCTATGGTTCAACTATGACACCAGTAATTTTAGTGCCATTTGGTAGACGCCCGGAACCGTATGTACTTGCAAAAATTTGAAGATTCTGAAAGGTAATTTTTCTTTTACCATTGACTGTGGTAAGATTTATTTTGGCTGTATTTTCTGGAGCAGGATAATAGTGAAAAGTACCTTTGCTAAATGATATAGTTGCCTGCCCTTCCGGAGTAACATAGATTGAATAGTCTGAATGTGGCAGATATTGTCCGTCCGCGGGATTCTCAGCACTAAAATAAACACTTAAGGTTGGTGAATCTGTAGCCGGTGTCACCTGTGTACCACGGATGCTGTATTCATTTCCAATTCTATTCGCAACAAAACCAGAAGCAGAGGCCAATTCAAAAATTCGTGGCAAAAAATGTTTAAAATCCTCCACATCTCCCCAGGTCGTCATGGCTTTATAAGCATATAGGGAAATATCGTTTTCCTCTAACCCTCTAAGCTCTTTAGAACACAATCTTCCCATATCCTCATCTGTAACGCAGCAAGGACAGGCATCCATGGAGGCTCGTAGAGGATAACGGGCAAAAGTAGCATAGAGCTTCTCAATTGAAGCATTCAGTTCTTTTGTTGAGGCTCTCATAAATTGATCTACAAGCTAATACTCTGCAAATTTTATGGTTGCTCCTGTTTTCTATACAACTGACTAAACAAATGATCGAACGTAAGAATTACCCAGAGGGTATTGATCCTGTCAAACTCTTTACCGGAGGGTCTTTGCAGAACAGTATACAAATATCCTGCATTAACCTTAACATTCTTAACTACCTCATAGGAAAAGCCTGCGTAAATCCTGTTTTGATCAAATACACTGGGCGTATTTCTGACAGCCTCTCCAAACTGGAACATAACCTCATCGTTGACAATAAGGGTTAGCGGCCTTTTCAGATACCTGGTTTTTACCGCCTTTTCCAAACGGGCCATATACCTGAACCTGTAATTGGAGATGTACCGGTCGTTGTTCTCCATATCTCTTAATCTGTACTCCAGCGCATAGCGATTGAAGTAATTAAAATAAGTTAAACGTTGCTGATGCTCCAGTCTTACCACCCAGCGAAATTCTTTAACAGGATATGCCTCCAGGTCTGATGGGCCTGTGTACAGTCTCCAGGAGTTAAAATAGCTGATAGGCGAAACAGCGACTTTGGTTGATGGGGTAAAACTATATTGTAACCAGGGCCATATAGTAGAGAATTGCGGAGCCTTGAACATGGAAGTGCCCTCCTGTGTGTCCTGTGTCCTCTGTTGCAACCAGAGTTCCCATCTAAGTTTCGCATTCAGGGTATCCGACAGCACCAGTCTGCCCCAAAACAAATTGTGGTGGTACGTCCTGTTTTGAGCGAAAGTGCTCCTGAGAGGAAGCATAAAAAATAAAAGCAGGATTAAAGCCTTGGGTAGATGCATACTTAACACAAAGTATGTCAGCAAAAGTAGCATTTCTTCCTTTGGTCTGCCCGGACCAGGATAGATTTTCCGAAATCCTACCTATAAAACGGGATCAGCTTATCTCTCCATTTCTAGGAAACAAAACCTCCGTCTATGGTCAATACAGATCCGCTGATATACGAACTTTCTTCTGAAGCCAAAAAAATGTAGGCATTACAAATATCTTCCGGTTTGCCTAGTCTGCCTACAGGTATTTTATCTTTAATGCTTTGTATGATTTTGTCCGGTACATTTTTCAGCGTACCCATTTCAATGAATCCGGGAGTAACAGCATTGACGGTAATTCCATGGCGGCTAAGCTCCCTTGCCCACACTTTAGTAATCCCAATAAGGCCCGATTTGGTCGCTGCATAATTGGTTTGTCCGAATTTGCTATAAATACCCACCAGAGAAGAAGTGTTGATGATTCGGCCAAACTTTTTCTGAACCATATAAGGAGCAATAGCTTTGGTGCAATTGAATACTCCTGTAAGGTTCAGATCGATTACCTGTTGCCACTGTTCCTTGCTTACATCCAGCGAGGCCGCATCCCTGGTAATGCCTGCATTGTTGATTAATATATCAATCTGTCCTCTTGACGCAAATACATTTCTGGCCGCTTCTTCTACCTGAGCATAACGGGTTGTATCCACCTCCATAAAGGTAACATCCTCCATCCCGTTTGCCTTCATCTCTTTCAGGGTTTCATTACCCTTTGCAATATCAATATCCCAGATAATAACCGATGCGCCTTCGGATGCAAATCGTTCTACCGTCTTTTTGCCTATCCCCTGAGCGCCTCCGGTAATAATACTTACTTTTCCTTCTAGCTTCTTCACAAACCAATAATTTATACAGAATACAAAGTTTAAATACCGAAAAAATAAGGGAAATAGAAAGAGGAAACTTATTTAATTATTAACAGCTCAGGACAACAGTAAGCCCAGCCCAAACAGGATAACAAAGGCTAACGTAGAGAGTGCCATGAGCTTTAATTGGGGATCAATTTTCTCCGACACGTTTTCTTTCGTGACTTTAATACCTGTGAAGAGAATTAAAGGAAAGCTCAATACAAACAACCATCTTGTCAGGGACTGGTTTTCATTCAAAAGTATATAGCCTGTAGCAGAGGCGCATCCTCCGATCAGAAGAAACCAGTGGTAAATTTTTGCTTTCCCCATACCGATTCTTACAGGAATAGAATACTTTCCAGCCAGTTTATCCGATTCTATATCCCGAATGTTGTTAATATTTAATACCGCAGCAGAGAAAAAGCCACAGGAAAAGGCGGGCAGTATTATTTTATAGTCCAGTGTATGCGTATGCAGGTAATAGCATCCTCCTACCCCCACCAGGCCAAAAAACAGAAATACAGATATATCTCCCAGACCGGCATATCCATACGGGTTCTTTCCGGCAGTGTATTTAATAGCAGCCACTATAGAAAGGATCCCTAATAGCATGAAAAAGCCAAAGGTACCAAACGCTGTAAATGAAATGGCGTTAGCCAGCAGTATAATACCTGTGATAAAAGACAAACTCCCAAAAAGGTACATACCTTTTTTCATAGCTTCCGGAGATATCGCTCCGGACTGCACCGCTCTTTGCGGTCCCTTTCGGAAGACGCTGTCGGCTCCGTTCTGGGAATCACCGTAATCGTTGGCCAGGTTGGACAATATCTGCAAAAATATGGTTGTTAAAATGGCCAGTAAACAGATTATAAATTTAAAATTCCCCTCATGAGCAGCCAGAAAACTCCCCATAATAATGCTGGAGAGTGCCAAAGGAAGTGTCCTTAATCTGAATGCTGAAACCCAAGCTTTTACTGACCCCATTTATTTGTTGATTGCCTCTGTAATTTCAAAACCCATTGGAGTAATTCCTGATGGGAAAAACTTTAATAGTTGCCCTTCTTCATTGATCAGGTATTTACAAAAATTCCACTTGGGTGCCTGATCGTTCCAGCCATTGCGTTCGGCCGAGGACAACCACTCATATACAGGATGTTGCCCCTTGCCTTTTACATTTACCTTCTCCATCATCTGGAAGGTAACGCCAAAGGTTGAAGTACAGAATTCCCTGATTTCAGCGCTGTTTCCAGGTTCCTGATTAAAGAAATCATTGGACGGAAAAGCCAGAATAACTACTTTATCACCATGTGTTTCATGAAGTTTCTGAAGCTCGGCATACTGATGCGTATATCCGCATTTAGAAGCTGTATTCACGATCAGCACCTTTTTCCCTTTAAACTGGGAAAAGTCTACGGTATCCCCTTCCAGTGTATATGCTTTAAGCGCGTAAAACGAAAAGTAAGGCTCCTGAGCATCTGAAGGCCTGGACTTTATCTGACCACATCCAGGTAAGGTGTATAAAAAGGTGAGCGCAAATACGACAACAGAAAACTTCAGTGATAATTTCATGTTTCTTACATTTTTTCAGGTACTTCTATTCCTAATAACTGCATGCCCCTATGGATTATTTTGGCTACAGCGAAAGAAAATGCTATTCTGAAGCTTAACGCTTCCTTATTCTCTTCAGAGAAAATAGCTACTTCTCCGTAAAAATGATTGTACGCTTTTGCGAGCTCAAAGATATACTGAGCAATATCGGAAGGTGCATAATTTTTAGCCGCTTCCATAATCTTTTCCGGAAATTTGGTCATCAGAACAATACCATCCCTTTCTGAAGGGTGCAGGCTGGATAAAGTACTAAACGTTTCCTTATTGTACTGAACTCCTAACTGTTTTGCCTTTCTTAAAATGGCTGATATACGCGCATAGGTATATTGAATAAACGGACCAGTGTGTCCCTGGAATTCAATAGACTCTTCCGGATTAAACAACATGCGTTTTTTCGGATCAACTTTTAACAGGAAGTATTTTAAGGCACCCAAGCCCAGTTTTCTGTACAACGCCTGAAGATCTTCTTCTGTAAAGTCTTCTATTTTTCCCAGTTCTTTGGTTCTGGCCTCTGCGGTCTCCAGCATCTCTTTTACAAGGTCATCCGCATCTACCACTGTTCCTTCCCTTGATTTCATTTTGCCACTGGGCAGATCCACCATTCCATAAGAGAGATGGTATACCCCGTCTGCATAAGACTTTCCAAGTTTCTTCAGGATGAGCTTAAGCACATCAAAGTGATAATCCTGCTCATTTCCTACCACATACACAGACTTCTCACACTTAAATTCCTGAAACTTAAGATCGGCCGTTCCCAGATCCTGAGTGATGTACAAAGAAGTCCCATCTCCCCTTAAAAGCAGCTTCTGATCCAGACCGTCAGATGTAAGGTCCACCCATACAGAGCCGTCTTCTTTTTTAAAGAACACGCCTTTTTCAAGCCCTTCTTCTACATTTTTTTTACCCAGGAGATAGGTTTGAGATTCATAATAAAACTTATCGAAATCTACTCCTATCATTTTGTAGGTGGCATTAAATCCCTCATACACCCATCCATTCATCTTCTCCCATAATGCCAGTACCTCTTTGTCTCCCGACTCCCATTTGAGAAGCATATCCTGAGCAGCCTCCATTAATGGTGCCTGTTTCTTAGCTTCTTCCTCCTCCACTCCGGATGCCTTCAATGCATCTACTTCTTTTTTGTACTCTTTATCAAAAAGGACATAATACTTACCCACCAGATGGTCTCCTTTTATACCGGCACTTTCAGGGGTTTCACCATTACCCCAGTTTTTATAGGCCAGCATGGATTTACAAATGTGAATTCCTCTGTCGTTGATAAGGTTCGCCTTTATAACATCATATCCACTGGCTTTAAGTATTTCAGAAACAGAATATCCAAGAAAATTATTTCTTAAATGCCCAAGATGTAAAGGTTTATTGGTATTGGGACTGGAGTATTCGACCATCACCTTTTTACCATTCGAAGGGAAAATGGCAAAGTCGTCGCTTAATACACTGTTGGAAAAAATTGATAGCCAGGTTTTATCAGAAATTACAAGATTTAAAAATCCTTTGACCACATTAAAGTCCGCAACCTCATCCAGGTTATCTTTCAAAAACCTTCCAACCTGCTCTCCGATCTGCTCCGGGGACTTTTTGGTTTTGGAGGTATAAGGGAATGTTACAAACGTTAATGCACCTTCAAATTCTTTTTTAGTTGGCTGCAACTGAATAGTTTCTGCCTGACCTTCCAGACCAAACTGACTTTTCAATGCTTCTGCAATTCCCGATTTTACCTTTTTCTCTAAATTCATTTTAAAAGTTATTTTTCAGCCATTGAACGAAATCTATAGTAACTTTTTTTTGTTTACTTCGATGGCGTTGCAAAGATTATAATTTTATAGCAATATTGCACAAATTTTAAACAGCACTACCTGCAATTAAGAACAAATAATGGATAGATACATTGACCTGATTGAACAAACATTTTATTTCCCTACCGAAGAGTTTAAAGTAGTTGATAATAATCTGTATTTCAATGAAGTACCTTTAATGGACATTGTAAATAAATACGGCACTCCATTAAAATTAACTTTTCTGCCGAAAATTAGCAGTCAGATTCAGAAAGCAAAGAGATTGTTCAATGAAGCCATAGCTAATAATGACTATCAGGGCAAGTATGTTTACTGTTATTGTACCAAATCTTCACATTTCCAGTTTGTTCTTGAGGAAGCGTTAAAGAATGATATCCATATTGAAACATCAAGTGCCTACGATATTCCCATTGTAAAGATCCTTTTTGAAAAAGGGAAAATCTCCAAAGATACTTATGTCATCTGCAACGGATATAAAAGACCTGAATACACACAATATATCAGCGATCTGATCAACGAAGGATTTAAGAACTGTATTCCAATCCTCGATAATCTGGAGGAAATCAAAGCTTATGAAGAGCAGGTAAATGTTCCATGCTACCTGGGTATGCGACTCGCTGCAGACGAAGAACCTAAATTTGAATTTTATACCAGCCGGTTGGGAATCCGCTACAACGATGTATTGCCGCACTACGAGGCTAAAATAAAAGACAATCCTAAGTTTAAGCTTAAGATGCTTCATTTCTTTATCAATACAGGAATGAAGGACACTACCTATTACTGGAGTGAGTTAAGCAGGTTTGTGCATAAATACTGTGAATTGCGAAAAGTCTGTCCGGATCTGGATTGCATTGATATCGGAGGAGGCTGGCCTATTAAAACTTCTGTACACTTTGATTATGATTATGCCTACATGGCCGATCAGATTGTGAAAACAATTAAACGAATCTGTACAGAAAATCAGGTGCCTGTTCCAAACATCTTTACAGAGTTTGGAAGCTTTACTGTGGGCGAAAGCGGAGCGGTACTATACTCCGTACTTGGAAGCAAGCTTCAGAACGACAAAGAAGAGTGGTACATGATCGACAGCTCTTTTATCACTACGCTGCCAGATGTCTGGGGGTTAAACCAGAAGTTTATACTACTGGCCATCAACAACTGGAACCAGGAATACGATAAGGTAAAAATTGGAGGTATTACCTGCGACAGCATGGACTATTACAACTCCGAAGCTCACCTTAACATGGTATTCCTTCCCAAGCTGCAAGAGGATAGCAGGCAGATCATCGGCTTTTTCCATACTGGTGCTTATCAGGAATCTTTGGGCGGATATGGCGGTATTCAACACTGTCTGGTACCTGCTCCAAAGCATGTGCTTATTCAAAAGGATGAAAACGGCAACTTTGTAGATACCCTCTTTGCTCCTGAACAGGATAAAAATACAATGTTAAAGATCCTCGGATACGAGAACTAAACAATTGCTTTTGAGTAGCCGTTTGAATAGTATGATGGTTTAGGCAATTAACAGTTGGATTATATGAAAACAATACCATACTTAATATTCTTTGGTGCGGTCATAGCAATATCTGCATGCAGAAGAGAAGAAACCTGCGCTACCTATTCAAAAGATACAAAAGTTATAAAAACGAAAGCTTTTACTTCGGATGAAGCTACTATTTAAAAAAAGAGCCGCTCTTACAGAAGCGGCTCTTTTTTTACTATATGGCTAATTACTTTGAATGATTCCCCGCATGATTACCCATTAATTTAGTTACTACCTTTGATTAAGCACCTCTGCTTGTCAGGGCATAATGGGAAGTATCGATCAAAAATGTTTCCAACACCTTGTTAAACTCTTCCGGATGTTCCATCATAGGCACGTGCCCGCACTGATCTATAATATGCAACCGCACATCGCCGGGAATAAGCTTCTCAAAACGGTAAGCAATATCTATCGGAGTAACTTTGTCCTGTTTTCCCCATATTAAAAGAACGGGCACATTGATTCTGTCTAAAATAGAAGCTACGTTATTGGTATTGGCAGAACGGGCCATTTTAATCACTTTAATGGTCTTATTAACGTTGTTAACCACCTCGTATACTTCATCTACTAACTGAGGCGTTGCCACCCTTTGGTTATGGAATATGTTTCGGACTTTCTCCTCTACATATTTATAAGAACCTCTTTTAGGATAAGAAACACCAAGGCTGTTTTCATACAAACCTGAACTTCCTGTCAGTACAAGCCTTTCCACCTTGTCGGGATGTTTTACCGTGTATAGAATAGCTACATGCCCTCCTAGTGAATTGCCTACCAGCGTTACTTTATCAAGATTGAGAGACTGAATAAAACTATCAAGAAATTCTACCAATCCGTCAAGCCCCTCTTTAGGTAATGATTTTTCGTATACTGGCAGCTCAGGAATGATTACCCTGTATTTTTTGGAGAAATAGTCAATAGTATCCTGCCAATTGCTTAATCTACCGAACAAGCCATGTAACAACAATATGGGCTCCCCTTCACCCGCTTCTGTAAATTGAAATAAGTTAGTTTGTACAGGTTTATTTTTTGTAAATAGTCTCATGTGATCAGACCCGATTGGTTAGTTGTTCTTTTATCAATGTAATGGGCACGCCAAAGCTTAAAAATTTTTGTAGTGCCTGCTCTAGTTCTAGTTGTTTGGACAAGAAAAGTCTGTAATTTACCTCATTGTTTAGCTGAGTAAAGACCTGCTGAAAATACTCCAGTACTAATTGAAGGTTGTTGGTCTTTATTTCTATGGCAAAACTTCTGTTGACTGAATCTACTTCTATTGAAAGACCTTCCGGCTTACCGGCAACAAAGAATCCTTTTAGAAGTCCGAAACTAAATTTATCATCCCACAGGTTAAATTTAAGTCTGTTTCCAAATCCACCTTTGGAATACCTTTCTGCATTAAGGTTCGATATAGATGATCTAAGGCCCGGACAATTCACTTCCATAACAGTTTCCAGCTGATTGAGCCACTTGGCCAGCTGAAATGCTACAGTAGAATAGGCTACAAATTTGGCTTCTTCCTGATTAAGCTGATTTTCTATAAGCTCTTCTGTAATGTCAGTTAAAAGAAATTCCGGAGTTACATTTTTTTCCCTTTGCTCTTTAAGTTCCTCCAGTAAGGATTTTTGAATAAGCATTTGAAACAAATCTTTTTTTTGCCAGCTGGTCAGGCCTTGTATGACGAAAGCACCTATAGCTGTATTATTAAATATGGTGTAGTTGTGAACAGAAGTAAGAACAAAGTCAGCTCCTAATTCCAATGGATTAAAAATTTTACCCAGTCCGCCTGCCGTATTGTCTACGATGACCGGTACGGAAGATAGATGGGATTGTTCTATAATGTGAGATAAATCTTCCACTGCAAGCGTTAAACTGTCGATTGTATGCAGATACACCACTCCAATATCGTGTAAAGCTATGATCTCTCTCAGTGATACTTCGGGGTAATCATTGGCATAGAATAAGTTTATTCCCTTCCTTTTATAGGCCTCTATCTCCCATGTTCCCTGATGAAAAGTCAATACATTTTTTCTTTCTCCAACTATTTTTTTAATAAGGGTATATCTTGCTGAGCGAATGGATTTAAATGCTAAAGCCTCGGTACCTGACTCAGTAATAGCAATTTTTTTCTCAATTTTTCTTAAGGTGTCCCAGGTCGTGTTAAAATGTAAATTGTCTGCCGATACACCGTTAGGATGGCTGTAGGATAATTTATCTATTTGAATGGATTTCATAGCTCTTATGGATTAAAAGATTTAACAGATTGAATTAAAAACTTTAGTTTAGAAAACAGATTAGGTTGTTTAAACCAGGCGGGTAATAGTACAACATCGTTTGTTCATAGTGGTATAGTTTTTAATCGTTCCCTTTTTGCAACTTTTGTCCCAAGAAGCTGCTTTTTCCCATTCTTTATAAAAAATTAAGGCGATCGTGCTGCTTTTAATTTTATACAAAGATATTCTATATAACGCAAAATACAATAAACTCTATAGGAAAAGTAGGGTATTTATTTTGCATTTATGGATACCATACCACAAAACCGTATTATACAACTGATTTACAAACCATTAAACCACAACTTTAAAATATCGAAAAGAACCTGTCTCCTGGTTCCAGAGCTGTTTTTTTTTATTCCTTTAATGAAAAAAGGAAATTAACGAATAGTAATTCACTCAAACAAATTCCGTTACGTATACAAAGACTATGACGGAAGTTGAGTTAATTAAAAGAATTTGCAAGGGAGAAAAGAAGTTTTTTGGTGTACTTATAGAAAACTACAATCAAAAACTTTTCCGAATTACAAGATCTGTTACTAGACATGACGCAGACATAGATGATATTCTTAAAGAAACCTTTTTAAAAGCATTTTTACGACTCTCCTTATATAAAGGGGAGCTTCCCTTTTCTGTCTGGTTAACCAGAATATTGCTAACCATTATCGATGTACGATTTAAAAAGTCGAGCTGGTTTAGTAAGGACTTTTTTAAAGTCTTCAAACCCCCCCCCCTTTCGGAGATTGAAGAAGCCCGGATAGGCTTACGTTACATTCTGGAAAAAGCGGTCGACGGCCTGCCCAGAACGTTAAGAGTGGTGTATGTAATGATGGAAGTTGAAGGTACTTCCATCGAAGAAGTGGTGTTATCTCTGGAAATCCCTGAAACAGAAGCAAAAGACAGATTAATCAGAGCTAAAGCATTCCTCAATGATAACCTCTGTATTGATTGTCTGAACCTACCGGATTTATTTATTTACCCTACAGACAGAAGCAGAGAAGTGTATACTGAAGTAATGGAAATGCTGGATATGATCCGGTGACTTTTTCTTCCCTTCATTCATTCCCCTCATTCTGAAACATAAAGAATGAACTTCTTAAAAATCCAAAAGCTTTGGGTAATTCCCAAAGCTTTTGGCTATCAAAATCAGTTGTTATCACGATCAGTGTTTAATAATAAACAGATAGTTTACTGTTGTGCCATTTATAATTTGCACAATATAACTGCCAGGCGCAAGCGCTTCTGTATTCAACCGATTCGGACCGGATGTTAAAGGATACTCTTTAATTTCCTTAGCCGAAATCGCATCTATTATAATCGCTTTACTGTTATAGTCTACCTGTCCGGTTTCTATCGTTAATACTTCTGAGAATGGATTAGGATAGGCTTTGAAACTATTCATATCAGGGTGTTTTGTTCCTGTAATAACACTTCCCACATTTTCCAAATCAATGATAGTAGAGGAAGAATGAACCTCAAATAGCGATGTAGCTTTATACCCTATCCCTTCTAAAGGAATAAGCAGATAATACTCTCCCGAAGCCAAATTATTAAAATTGACAGTAGAGGCTTCAAAGAAATTAGCGTCTACAAGCTCATTCCTAGTATTAAACAATAACACCGGCAGTGATGATATCGGAAGGGCAGTCAGCGTATTGAAATAGCCCTGTACAGAATTCATTCCTGCATTTTGATGACTTCTGACAGCTAATTTTATATCCACACTAAAAGTATTTCCATTTACCTGAATAGGATTGGCCGTTGCTATATCCACTTTATTTACATAGTAGGTTGGCAGATAATAAGAATCAAGGTTTGTTAGCAAGGAATCAGTATAAGGAAGCACATACACGATATAAGCTCCTTTTTCAACTCCCGTAAATTTGTAATATCCATTGGATACATGTACACTATTGACGGGTACTGGTACATTATCAATATATTTGATTAGTAAGGCAAGACCATAATTGTACAAGCCCGTTTCAGCCCAGACATTACCTTCTACACTGTATAAACGACCTGTATGGCAGGTATCAGAAATTATAACACTATCTATTAACTCACAACCAGACTGATCCCTGACTGTAAATGCATAGCTACCCGCCCCCAAACCACTTCGGGTCCATTCCTGCGAACCATTTTCCCAGACTATACTATAAGGAGCCCTCCCATATAAGGGGGCAACCTGAACAGATCCATCTTCCACTTCACATATTTTACTTTTATAGTTAGGATACATTATTTTAAATCTATCTACTTTAAGCTTGAGGGTATCATAGGAATATTCAGATCCATTGGTTATTGTCCAAACCAGTATTAATGAATCTGATATGATGTTGACCACAGGTGTATTGGGATTATTTATTTGAAGTATATCTGCCATACCATAAACAAGCTTCCACTCTCCTTGTTCATTCGGCCCAGGGAAATTTGCATTTAAGGTAGTACTGCAAAAAACTGTTGTATCTGGACCGGCATTGGCCTGGGTTAGCGAAGAACAGCTAACTTCTAAGGGTATTGTTTTGGTAAAGGTGTTTAACCAGTACGGGGATTTTACGGTAACATTTATAAAATACGTACCAGGGTGATTGGCTTTAAATGAACCCGATGAGATATTTATGTAATTAGGCGTTAACCCTGTATAATCCCACTCAAAAGTATAAGGCTGAAAACCATTTGTGTGAAAGTAAAAATAAACGGATACATCTTCTCCACATTTTAGGTACTGATTAGAAACAGTTGGATTACAAGAACTTTCTACCAGCCATGGGATAAAGTTAACCGCTACGGTATCGGAACTAGTGTGTATCCCGTTGGTAATGGTGTATTTTAATAGCGTTCCATTAGTTGCATCAAGAATTATCGCATTGGGAGAAGCTTCGTCGGATAACATAGCTGTCCCACTGACAACCTCCCATTTTACCGTTTCTCCCGGTGCTGGTACATTACCGGATAAAGTATAAGGGAAAAGACAAGGGGCCAACTCAATGTTACTACCAGCATTGGCCTGTGTAACTGTAGGAGTATCACAATTTATTGAATAAGTTACCTGATCGTTCAATGTATTAAATCCTGCTGGTGAAAGCGCAAATATACCAACAGTGACAGTCCCTGGCCCAAGTAGTTTAACCTTAATATCACCAGACGTAGGATCAGTAAGAAGTTGTCCATTGCCATTCACATACCACATCTGAGTGTATCCGGTTGACAGTCGGGATTTCAATGTAATTGTATCTCCGCAACCTGGATTCGAACTATTTGCTCGTTCTATAATGCTGCAATGTGTGCTATCTTTGATTAACAAAAGATGGTCCACCAAATGCGTTACGTTGTTGGTATCTGTTATGGTATAACGAAGCGTAATACTATTACCAAGTATGTCTTCAAGCATTAAATCAGGTACATTAACCGTATCAATTTTGCCTATGCCATCGATAACTCTCCACGTTGCAGTTTCACCCGGATAAGGCGGTGTATTGGTAATTTTATAAGGGAATCCACACAATGATACTTTTACAGTATCCTCTATGGCTGCATCAATAGGTTCACTCGGATAACTCCTGGAATTTTGAGCTACCCCTTTGTTTATACTAAAAATGACTGATAAAAAGATGGTAAGAACACACAGGGAAGCATGCAAGTTAATTGCTTTGGATGAATAAAAATTAGCGTTCATAGTTGTAGTTTTTGGTTTCTATAAACCAGACTGAAAAAAAATCAGGTGTTACAAAAAATTATAAAGAAAATTTTAATCCGGTCCTGATACCTATATAATTTCTGGAAAATATGGAGGAATTTTCTTTATTAAATGAAAACAAAAATTTTTGAAAATAAGGCTCTATAAAAAAAAGTGTTCTTCCAGAAAGATGGTAACCCGTTTGCAGGTTTAGCTGGATGTTTACAATTGGTTTATGAATCCTTAAATCACTGGATGCTATTATGTCGCCTTTTTCATTCAGGCTATTCCCTTTTGAAAATATCAATATATCTATTACAGGTCCTGCCAATATAGAAACGTTCCAGTTTTTAATTCTCTTTTTATAGGCCGCCTGTAAAACCAGTTGAGCATAATAAAACTTTCCTGCAACAGAATTGAACTGAGTTTCCATACTGGTGTCAACTCTAGTTTTTTCCTGCGTTTCTATAATGTGATAATATGTTATATGCCCGGCATCATCTACTGTGTAGTAAGTATCCAGCGTATCATTTTCAAGATAAGAGACCGGGTGTAAAGAATAGATATCCCTTTTGCTTTTCAACTTAAGGACTAATCTTGAAACGTTAATCCCGAATCGTATATCCATTTTTTCACCTGTTTTATAACAGGTAAGTCCTACCGATTGTCCTCTATGTACTTCTTCTCTGCTGTGATGGAAGATCTCCGGGGAATTAAAATAAGACGATTTTAAAGTGGAACTTATTATAAAAGGATCTATATGAGGGGCAATTGCCCAGCCATACGTTTCATTACTGTCCACAACATAATACTTCTCACTTACAATTACTCTCTTAGAAATTACAATAACAGAGTCTTTTATACCGTTTTCATAATTAACCTGATACGTAGTGTCGTAACGTATTTCCTGTGCTGCTGCGGCAGTGTATATAAAGAAAGGCAAACATACTACAATCCAACACTTCATTGATCCCCCCCTATTTAGATTTACCTTTCATCTTCTCCCACTTCCGCTTTTTAATATTCATGGAATCTGTTGTTATAATAGTATCAACCTGCATAATATACTTAACTCTTATGCTGTCTTTCAACTGTCTGGATTCAGCGGGAGTGGTATTTCCTGTGGTTTCAACAGAATCCTTTGTTTCTATGACTGGTTCATTCGACACACTCTGTCTGGAAGCAGGCCTCTCCGGAACAAGTATTACTGACGGCTGCCTCCTGGGTTGGTCAGATCTTAATGGTGGCTGCACACCTGAAGACACAGGGACTTCCTCTGGAGATAATCGAACTGAATTTTCCTTTTCAAATTGATTTCCGATGTGCTCTTCCTCTTTATCAACTATTGTATCGCAAATACTTATAGAAGTAGCCTCTCGCGATCCCTGATCTTCCTTCTGAGTACTCCAGATATAGTAGCTAATAAGTCCGCCCAGAATAACTAAAGTCGCTATTAGCCCATACAGAAAGGTATTTTTTTTCTCAGGAAAAAAACCAGTTTCTTCCAGTTTACTCAAAAACTGATCAAAATCCTTCTCTTCCACTGGTTCTTTATGTTCCTTAAAGACTTCTCTGAAGAACTCTTCCAAAGGTACTTTATCGCTATGAGATTTATCGTTACTCATTTGGTTAACCGCTCGATACTTTTTTGATACAATACTTTTTTTATCATTTCTTTAGCTCTAAACAGACGTGTTCTGCTGGCGTTTTCTTCAATACCAAGCATAGAGGCTATTTCAGTATGAGTATAGTTTTCAATGACAAATAAACTAAAAATAATTCTGTAACTTTCCGGTATCAGATAAAGGCTTTCAATGATTTCTTCTTTGCTAAAGTCTGCTTTCACAACCAGACCGGCATTCGGACTGGCCTCTGCATCACTTTTGTCCATAGTGGTTCCTGAAAAGATATCCTCCTCATCATCTGAAGCACTGAAATGTTCCTCTGCAATTTCAACAAATTCTTTCTTCCGTTTCATTTTGTAAAAATCCAGAGATGCATTGACCATTATACGCTTCATCCATCCCTCAAAATTCCCTTTTCCGGAGTATTTTCCTATTTGAGTAATGATTTTGATAAAAGCTTCATGCATCACATCTTTTGCGTCTTCCCTGTTGCCACAGTACCGTACACAGATACTTAGCATTACAGGAGAATATCGAAGGTACAACTCCTTAATTGCTGCTTTATCTTTTTTTTGAATCCTTTTTACTAATTCCAACTCAGACATATCTGATTTCAGATAAAGACCCGAAAAATTACGGTGTTATATAACTCAAACACCTCTTTCAATAACCAAACAAGTACAATCATAACTAAAAATTAAATTAAAAATAACAAAAACCCATTAATAATCAAACAATTTAAAAGACGAGTAAAAACTTATACGAGTTAAAGCTCCTATGTGATAGACTCATATATTGTCTCATCCCTCCAGTACAATCGTATTGTATGTTCCCATATAAAAAACAATGGCCTTATCTGGTAATGCAGATAAGCCCATTGAAACTATTATAGAAGATGATTTCTTTTATTCCTTTTCCAGAACAAGCGTTATTTTATTGAAGTCAGCAGCTGCATTGATCACTTTTCTGAACTGTTCAAATACTCCAATCGGATAGGTCAGCCTTTTGTAGTATTCTTCCACATCAATGGTAACCACTCTCCCATCCTGTTTATAAGAAGAAGTAAAGCCCATAGTGGTCTCATCTCCGTCTTTGAATACGATATTTTTATTCAAATCTTTCAAATTCGGAATTTTATATCCCTGAGGAATTTCGAATGTAATCTTGCGGACATATTCTTTTGGATACTCCAGAGAGATTTCAGTATTTCGTTTCTTGTCCTGATACAATTCACTCTGAGGCCCGATAATTTCTCCTATTTTCAGAAGATACTTTCCTCCTGCTTTTTCAATTAAGCCTTCACTCTTTAACGTTCCTGAAATTATCATGGGAAGCGCATACGGAGATGTATTCTTATCCACATTTTTAACCGTTACATTGCTTACCTCTGCGTCTTTTGCCTGACTTTTTAAAATTTCATCAAAAATAATCTTGCGCTTATCTTCCGGTATTAAGTCGTAATAAGGCTGAATAAACATTGCTTTATAGCCTTTCAGACTCCGTTCCACTTCTACCTTGGAAAGATCGTTTTCCAGGTCAATTGTCAGAAGGATGTTAAGGTTATCGTGGTTTAATTTATAATCTACAGAAGGAATTAGCCTTATTTCACTAAGACCTGTAGTATAATCGCCCAATTTAACAGGTTTAATCACCATAGCATGATTACCTAGGAAGTACGAAGGAATCATGGGATAACGGAACTCAAACTCAATAGGTGACATGTACTTATCAAGTTTATCAAAGTAGATTAACTGCTCATCCAGATATTCCCAGGTTTCAAATTTCGGATCAAACCGTTCGTTGGTTCTATTGGTGGAAAGCGCCAGTCGGTGGCTTACCTCTGCTCTCTCAAAGAACTTAATAAACAACTTCGTCATTCCGAATTTAGATCCGAATTTATTCTTTAAAATAAAATCTATTTTAGAACTTTCGCTGCTTCCATTTTGATTGATGAAGTAATTGCTTTTGACATAGTTTTCTATCACCCTGATTCTATCTTCTTCCGGAGCTGATTTATCAAGTTTTATTTTCTTCAACAGTGCATCTACCTGTTTATCGATTTTAGCATCGGTAACATGCGTATTGGCATAGATGGATTTAGCGGCTTCGGCAAAGGTTACAATTTTGGTTCTGCCGGTACTTGAATTGTTGGCAACCTTGTATTCCACACGCATTACATTGGCCCAGTAATCACTGTATTCTTCTTTGGGCAGCGCATTGATCTTATCAATCTTCAGAGAAATGTACCGCTTTTGATCTATTACCGTGTCTCTGATCTGTGCATCACCATTGTACAGCTTGGTGTCGTAGGTTAAAAATTCAGGCACAATCAGATCAAAAGAATAATTGTAGGTAGGGTTCTGAAACTGAATATACCTTCTCCCTGAATTGGCCGGATATTTTTTCAACTTGTAAATGTACTCGATTTCACTTCCCACTTCGACACCTTCTACCGCAAAGACTTTGAAAGCGCCTTTGTTTTCAAGGTTTTCAATCTCTTTCATGTGGTTTTTATCGGTAAGGACAATCTTTCCGTCTTTACTAATGGACCTTACTTTGATGTCGACAATCTCCATGACACTTGACAGGGATATGGACAATTTGTTGTACTGCTCAATCCCTGATTCATTGTTCACTGCTACAATAAGATGGTTAACAAAGTAGATGTATGGTTCATTTTTCTCATTATAGGCAATTTCTTCTGAAGTATGGTTTTTAAAGATCACACAGGACTCTTTCTGATCTTCAGCACTTACCTTAAATCTTGGCCTTTTTTCTTCCCAGTCGTAGCTATCTGTTTCAGGCTTCTGTGCATAAAGTGTAATGACATTACAAAAAATGGCAAAAAAGATAACTTTTTTAAAAAGCTTATTCATAATACAATTAGTTTTCTACAATGGAGATGTTTTCTTTATAGGCTTTATTCAGTTCTTTGATCATTTTATTCCATTCCGGGAACTGTTCCTTCTTAAGAATTAAAAAGTCAAGATAGATTTTCTTGGTGTAGATCAGCTTATCTTTTTTTAGCTCATACTTAATATCAAAGCCAAAGTCCTTTTCATGTACTTTTTTATTCTCCGGAATATAATTGACCTTATGACCTTTAGGAATGTTAAATACAACCACATCGGTCATTTCATATTTATAATCTTTTTCATAATCGGTCTTCCTGTTGGAGGATTCAAAATTAAGCGAAGCAAGATCTTTGTCCAGATTCAGATTAACAAATACTTCTTTGCCCGATTTTAAGGAATAGTCTTCCACTTTAAAATCGAACTTAATAACTGTAGGCTGTTCTCTTTCAAAGGCATTTAATACAACAGGATTGGTGATTTTACACTTGTTGTTTCCTTTAGACAAAAAGCTGTTAAAATAATCCACCTGATCATCCTCTTCCAGGTTGTCGAATACATGCGCAAAAGAAATTTTGGGATACCCTTCTATATGCCGTCTGCCTTTTCCCTTTAGGTTGTTCTTTTCAAAATCGACATAAACTGTATCAGTAATCCTGTTCTTACTTTTCTCTATTGTCGGAACTTTCAATACCATACAGCTGTCTTTTCCCATTACCAACAACCCTTCTTTGTCCTGAATCATGGAAGTTGGCTGTCCGTGCACCTGATATTTTCCTGTAGCATCAAGGAAGTAATAATGATCACCAAGTTTTACCGTTGCGATCATATGATTGAAGTTACAGCTGGAAGGAATCTCTGATACGGCATAAGGTATATCCCGTGAGCCGATGAGTGTAAGATAGGCCGGTATTCCTGCCAGTTTATGCATGAGCACAATGATGTTGGCCATGTCTTTGCAATCACCGTATCTTTTATGATAAACCCTATCCGCATCCCGCGGTATAAAACCTCCATATCCGTCTTCAAAGGCAATGTACCGGATATTGTCCTGAACCCAGTAAAAGATTTTCTTGGATTTTTCCAGATCTGATTTAGCCCCTGTCAGCAAAGAATCTACAAAACCTTTAAGCTCCTTTTCAGAATTTTGGTTAATGCCTTTTACAAGATTATAGGTCCACTGATAAAGGTCTTTATAACTGGATGAATACTGCACAACACCTTTCTTTAGGTGTATGGCTTTTATATAAACGATTATCTGAGGAGCATAGTAGCGTATATTCGGAGCATTTGCATCACGTTCAAGCCTGGGTACATTTTTCATTTTCCAGGTCGTAATAATCTTATTTCCTTTTTTAACTTCACTTTTTTCAAGTGCGCTTTCTTCTACGCCCAATACTTTATAACCAATTTCAATCTTATTGTTATACGTAACAGAAAGTTCTGAACTTAAAGACAAGGCTTCTGCACTAAAAAAGAAAGGGCCGAAAAGTCTTGGTTCGAGATACGTCTCTTTATAAAAAAGAGAGGACTTCGCTCCTTTTTGAAGTGATGGATAGATAAACTTTTTAACTCTTGAATCATTAAAAAATATACCTCTTTCCTGCACATCCTGATCCACAAAGTTGGTCACTTTTATGGTTTTCAGTGTACCATTTTCTTTGGGAATCATACACCGTGCGTCCACATCGCTCACTTTAAGCATTCCGGAATAGTAAATATCCCTTTCTGCATAAAGATTTGCATTGTCCTTCAGGTAAAGCATTTCAGAGTAATTCTCTGTATTGATAGTAAGTGAATCTGCCTGGATGTCCAGAAATATTGATCTCTTTTTTTTCAGATATATTGCAATTTCGTCCGGATATTGCCTGGCCAGTTCGTTAACATCCTGCGCTATGGATAATGTTTGAATACCAACCAATACCAGACAGATTATGAGCGCCCTTTGAATCGATTTATCCATTGTACTTCTAATAGGTCAAACCATCTACATATTTTTTTTCTTTCACCAGTTTTCCATTTATATCATAGAATCTGGATACTCCATGACGAACGCCCAATATATACGTTTCAGAAGATTTTATTTTTCCATTAGGATGATAAGTAGTTTTGATGCCGTTCAGCTCATCAGCAAAAAACTCTGCCTTTTCCTGCACTTTCCCATCTTCAAAGTAAACTATTTTCGGTCCCTCCAAGTCGCCATTGACATAGTTTTTTTCATACCATTTCTTTCCTGAAGGATAGTAGGCTATACAGGAGCCTTCCCGCATACCTTTATCGACCTTAAATTCAATAGCTTTGGTACCATTGGCATAATAACCTGTAATATCAACGGTTTCATTCTGTACTGGAATAAATTCCCCATTGGCTCCGTTTTTCATGTTGTTGTAGGAAACCAATACATCGTCTTCGTACTTACGCATTAATATAACCTCTTTCCCGTCAGGAGAGTAGTAAACGTTTAATCCATGAAGGTTATTATTTTTGTAGAACGATTCGCTGCTTTTGGTTCCGTCTTCATTATACCACACCCACAAGCTATCTCTGTTACCATTAACATATTTTCCAACAGCACTAAGTGTCTTGCCATCGGGAAAATAATACTTCCAGATTCCGGTCTTTTTACCCAGGAAGTAAGCTCCTGAAAAATCCTTCTTTCCTTCTTCTGTGAATCCTTCTATTGGCCCATGTCTTAATCCATCAACAAAGGAGTACTTTTCCCTGAGTTGTCCATTAGGATAAAACTTTTGATATTGTCCCTGCAGGAGCCCGCCATTCATCTTTGCCTTTACATATGGCTTGCCATTCAGGTGTTTCTGAATAAAATCTCCAGTTCCCCAACGAAGGGTACAGGTCGTATACGCTTTTCCTAATGTATCGTAAATAGCTTCTTCTGTAAATACACCGTCTTTTACAAAAGTGGTAAGCCGTCTATGCCCAACAACAGAATAATCTTCATAAATCCCCTGCTCTTCTCCGTTTATATAGTAATATACCTCACTCAATTTTCCATTGGGGAAATAGTTGTACCAATAGCCTTCCTTATACCCATCAACATAATAGCCTTCCGTGGAAGTTTTTCCGTTTTTATGATACCTTTTGTAAAATCCGTCAAGCATTCCTTTCTTATAGGAATATTCTGATTCTAGTTTTCCATTGGAATAAAAACTTCGGAATGAGCCGTCTTTATTTCCTGCTTTATAGTTCTCTTCTGAGGTAACGAAACCGTTTAGTTCATAATACTTCCATACCCCGTCTCTCAGCCCGTTCTTATAGGTTCCTTCAGACATCACATGTATGCCATCCGGGTAAAATGATTTCAACTTTAATACCCCTCCTTTTTCTTTGTTCTCGGCAATAAGTTTACCTGACTTATCAAAAAATCTGACATTTTTTAATTTGTCGTCTTTGTAATCAAGAATGTAATGAATTTTGCCGTCTGAATCGTACACTTTATGCTCACCAACCAGCTTTCCTTTTTCATTGTACGTACATTCTTCCATAAGAAGTCCGTCTTCGGAATACTTTTTCCAGGAACCGACTAAGATACCGTTTTTAAAGTTCGCAACAACACTCTGTTTTCCACTCTCATAATAATGATTCCATACGCCTTCTTCCTGGTCATCCTTTATCATACCTTCGGAAGCTACTTTTCCATTAGCATGATAGGTTTTATAACTGCCATTGTATTTGCCATTTTTATATTCTCCTTCCTGGACCAGCGTTCCCAGTTTGTTATAGACTTTTTCTTTACCTTCTTTTAGTCCATTGACGTACGGAACCTCACTCTTTAGTGTGCCACTGTTATAGAATGTTTTTATGACACCATCCAGTTTGCTGTCTTTAAACTGGTTAATGGTTTCCAGTACTTCAGCATTATTATAAATTTTCGCTTCGCCCTGAATATTTCCATCGGCCATAGCATAAACATACCTGACGGCACCATTCGGATGATAAACTTTAGCCGGTCCGTCAGCCTTTCCGCCTTTATAATTGCTAACTTCTTTTAGTACTCCATCATCATAATAGTATTTCCACTCTCCTGTTTTCTGTCCATTGTTGTCAAAAGTACCTTCGGCATTCACCACTGTATTGGAATAAAAGATGATCCAGGGACCGACATTAATCGTTTTTTTCTCATCTTTAAAATTTCCCAGAGAATAGATATTTCTATTGTCATAGTAGAAGGCATCCAGGGTATACTCCTTGCCATTTATCTGAACGGTCTTTTTGGTAACATCCTTTGAAATGTAAGAAGAGGCCCATGTGAAGAATTCCTGCTTTCTTGCCTGATTTTTCTTAAGCCAGTTTTGTACATCAGGAATGTTTAATCCCGAAAGAATTGTATAAATAAAAGGCTCCAGATAGTTTTTTCTGTTAAGCTCTACAAAAAAAGGAACATACTGTTGCATCCAGACAGAGGTATCAGAGGCCTTATATTCCAGTTTTTCAAGAAAAAGTTGAGTCTGAGCTACGAATGAGTAATTAAGTTTAACTTTACGCTTGTATTTGTTACTTAATGCTGCTTTAGACTCTATTATGGACTCCAGTTCTGAAAAGCTATAGTTCTCCTTATCTTTATTTTCGGGTAAGTTTATTTCTCCTTTTACCAATTGTTCTATTTTGGTAATTGTTTCCAGTGCATTAGAGCCACCGGGACGTACCAACAGGTACATATAACTGGACAACATATAAGGAACAAGTTTTCCTTCATCGGATGCTATAGCCCCCAACCTGTAATGCGTTAATGGATGATAAGGATTGTAACTCAGTACTTCCTTATACATGGCAATAGCTTTGGGAAGATCCTTCTTTTCATAAGCCAACGCACAGTTATAGCGCGTCAAAAAGTCCCATGGATATTTTGTCAAAGCTTCTTCATTAACCTTTATGGCTTCATCTGTTTTCCCCATTTTATCGAGGGCAACAGCCTTGTTTCTGTAAAAATAGGCCTGACTTTTTGAATTGTACGAAAGACCTTCATCTGCTATTTTTATAGCCTTAACATATTGAGAGTCTGCTGTATACGCCAATGATAGTTCGGCTAACGCCCAAACATAATTGGTATCATTTCTGTCGACCTCTTTTAACTTTTCAATGGCTTCTTTATACTTACCTTCATCATATAAAGAGATACCATTTTTAATGATTTCACCTGAATTGATAATAAACTTTTTTTCCTGGGCAACAGAAAACCGACTTTGCCCCATCAAAAGGCAAAAAAGAATTACAAAAAAATGCTTATACATAAATTCCCTTTAATTATTAATTTGATAAAAATAAAAACAGATTTAATATATCATTTAAAGTTTGAATTGGCAATTTATTCTCCCCTGTCCATAACTTCCCAACAGGTTACCACTAAACACAAAGCCCACAATCAACTAAAAAACAACACATTACAGAAAAATTTATTTCATAAAGACCTTAGTATTTTTCACACCCTTCACAATACATATCTTTGAGGTACTGATCTTTTAACAGCTGAAAAGTTATTCCCCCATTGGCAGATGAACTAAAGATCTTACAAAATCTTTCCTTATTGATATTAAGTGCGTTTAACATTATGGTACGGTATTCTCGCGAAGCGGTTTTTTTACTATCGACAATTGTAAGATTTAAATAATAAAACAAAACATCTTCACTAACATCGACTTTTTTAACATATTTTAAAAGGACTTTTTCTGCCCAGTCCAGCTTATTATATCCAGAAAAATACCTGGCAAGATTCAGGGCATCATTTTCACTGGTCACCAGAGTGGAATACTGATTCTGTATATATTTTAAAGACTTATCTTTTTCCTCATAGTTTTTCTGAGAAATCTGATATTCGCTACGGATAATATGATAATTAATTAACATTCTCTTGATCAGGACAGGGTCAATTCCCATCTTCTGTAATTCCATTATCTCCTTCTTAAGTTCTTCGGGATCTATTCCACCCTGACTATATACCCAGGTTCGAATTTTAAGTGCTGTTAAATTATACTTAATATTCTTATTTACAGGCATTAACAACTGAAGTTTTTCAAATAGTCTGATGCTGGTATAAAGGTCTGTTTCGTTTTCCTGATAATTAAATCTAAGGTGTTTTTAAATTCGAAAACCTTAAATCTGAAATATCTTCAGAAATTCTACCCATAGTATATTTAAACTAGCCTAAACGAGTGATTACTTTCACAATGGAAAAAGTTTTTTTAAAAACTTGGGCCCTCAAAAATTAATGCTAAAATACTTGCGAAAGTTATACAAAATAGCTGGTCAAAAAAAATCAGGAATTTGGATTATTCTTACATTACACCTAGCAACCCTTTCATAACATATTATATTATAAAACATTATCTCTTCAACAGATATCAGACTTATATATTTTATACAGACGCAGTTTTGGTTTTAAGACTATTCCAGAAAAATGATTTTATAAAAAAATAGCCACCCCTGTTTAGGATTGGCTATGCATGCTGGTATAGAATAGATATAATTTAGTTGGTTTGTACTAAACCCATTCTGTATTGAAAGGCTAAGGCGATCTGCTCACCTTTCTGTTTGGCCATGTCTGCAACAGGTCCGGAGAACTGCTCATCTATATTGGACTTAAACAGACTAAGCCAGGTATCAAAATGAGCGGAATTTACGGGTAACTGAGCGTGAACCGGAAATGGTCGTCCATTGTATCCGGGAATTCCCAATAAAAGATAATTCCAGAACTCGTACATCTTAGGTAAGTGCTTTTCCCAGTTTACCTGAGAAAAGTCATTAAAGATAGAAGATAACATGGCATTCTGGTTCACTTTCTCGTAAAAAGAGTTCACCATACGTTTCACATCTTCCTCTGTTCTGATATCACTCAGTGAATTACCCTCCATATTACATGTAGTTTAAATCATTATTCAACTTTAGTTTTATCACTCCTATAAAATTTAGAAACCGGATGATTGGGTAGGTTGGATCAAACTCATGCCACTTTACCCCGAAGTTAGCTCTCCCTCCAAGTTTATGATGATTGTTATGGTAGCTTTCTCCCATCATAAGAAAATCAAACGGAAGCAGATTTTTAGCGGTATCAGATACTTTAAAGTTTACATAGCCAAACTTATGGGCAAACCAGTTAATAATTGCTCCGTGTACAGGGCCCATTAAATAATGAACAGGTAACAACAAATACATCCACCATGCTGTTGCATATTCGATATAGATTAGTGTATACACTACCCCCCACCCTATTCTTACAGCCCAGGTATCGCCCAGCTTTTCCATAAAGCCCCAGTAGGGCACACCTTTGGTAAATTTCGGATCAACATTGGCCCGGTTATTTAACACATCGTTGTAGATCTTTTTCGTCTTCCACATCATATCAAAAAGATTTTTCGAATAGGAAGGTGAATGAGGATCATTTTCCGTGTCTGCATAAGCGTGGTGTAGTCTGTGCATTATTCCATAGGCATAAGGACTTAAAAAAGATGAGCCCTGAAAGATAAACGTCATAATGTAAAAAACCTTCTCCCAGGTCTTGTTCATCGTAAACATCTGATGCGCAGCATACCTGTGAAGAAAAAAGGTTTGGGCAAACAAAGAAAGATACCAATGCCCAAGAAAGAAACACAATATAATCATATAGTTAAGTTTAATAATTCAAAGTCTAAAATGGGCACAATTTCTCCCCCACATCCCCCATCATGCACCCTCATTCAAAGCACACCATCCGGAATACGCCAGTAAAAGAAATGGAATGCTTTAAATAAAATGTTCCCAGGTACTATTTATATTATACTACCTTAGAAAACTTCACTTCTTTTGTTGATGCTGCATGCATCCTTACATCAAGAGCCATGCAGATATTCCTCAAAAATGGTCTACCCTTTTCGGTCACTTCCAGTGAATACAACCCAAACCTGATCAGCTCGTCCTGTTCCAGTTCTTTCATTCTCCCAATACCATCAAACAGTCCTGTTGTCTGCTCCGATGGCGATGACCAGCTGGTATAAAATTTACACATAATATTGAGTATATGCTGTCGTATGATCATATCCTGATTCGTAAGGATATGCCCTCTGAATACAGGGATCTTCCCCTCGTTAATCTTTTCAATGTATTCTTCGACAACTTTAACATTCTGAGCATAGGCTCCCCACAAATCACTGATGGAAGATACCCCCAGCCCAATAAGCCTTGACGTATACTGACTGGTATATCCCATAAAGTTTCTGTGCAGGGTTTTATTTACAGCAGCTTTGTAAAGTGAATCTGATTCCAATGCAAAATGATCCATACCTATTTCGACATAGCCACTTTCTTCCAAAAGCTCTCTTCCCCTTTCGTACAGACTTCTCTTACCTTCATCAGAAGGAAGGTCGGCTTCTGAAAATTTTCTCTGTCCCGGTTTTATCCAGGGTACATGGGCGTAGCTGTAAAATGCAATACGATCCGGCTTTAACAGACGCACTTTGTGAACGGTATCTTCAATGCCTGACAAGGTTTGAAAAGGCAGTCCATAAACAATATCGTACCCAACAGAGGTATACCCTATTGCCCTTGCATTCTCCGTAACCGTTTGCACACTTTCAAAAGACTGAAAGCGGTGAATTGCGTTTTGAACCACCGGATCAAAATCCTGTATACCAAAACTTACCCTTCTGAATCCAAGATCATAAAGCGTTTGCAGATGCGCTTCCGTAGTACTATTAGGATGTCCTTCAAATCCAAACTCCGCCTCAGCGGCAGTAGGGCATTGATCCAATATCCCGTCAATAAGTTTTTTTAAGTTTTCAGGCTTAAAAAAGGTCGGTGTACCTCCCCCCAGATGTATCTCTTTAATTACAGGAGTTTTCCCCATCACCTTTAAGTACAGCTCCCACTCTTTCAACACAGCATTCACATAAGGAATCTCCACATCATGATTGACTGTAATTCTTGTGTTGCAGCCACAAAATGTACATAGACTTTCACAATAAGGAAGATGTACATAGATGCTTACTTCTTCCTGAGCATTTGTAAAAGATTTGAGAACTTCACTCTCCCATTTTTCCCGAGTAAAGGAGTCATTATCCCAATATGGAACAGTTGGGTAGCTGGTGTACCTTGGACCTGGTACATTGTATTTTTTAATAAGATTGCTTCTCTCTATATTCATATTCTTAGTGGCAGGTTGTTTGACTTTTACAGCAACTATGAATGGTACCATTGGGAGATATTGAAGTATTCAAGCCTCTTACAACAAGCATTACCCCTACAATACATCCGATAATAGGAATTATCTTAAAAAAGGCAGGTTTGATTTTCTCTCTAAACAGGTTTCCTGCGATTCCGACTGTAAGCATCAGGGGCATTGTACCCAATCCGAAAAGCATCATATAAATGGCTCCCGATAAACTGTCACCTGTTGCAATAGCACTTAGCAATGCTATATATACCACGCCACAAGGCAGGAGACCATTTAAAACTCCTAATACAAACAGACTGAAAAAGCCTGAAGACTTAAAGTATCTCTGAAAACCTGCTTTTACCTGTTGATTGATCCAATGCGAAAACTGATTCAGCAAACCCAATCTGACAGGGTTATACATTACAATTATTGCTGCAATGATAAAAATTCCGGCTCCGACAGACAGCATCTTCTGCATACCTGCTGCGACAAATCCTTTGCCTATAAGCCCGGATACCATTCCCAATAGCGCATAAGTGGTAATTCTTCCTATGTTGTAGAGAAGATATTTAAACAGCTTATTCCACTTATTAGTGGTTCGCACAGGCAAAGCAAATACCAGCGGACCGCACATACCCAGACAATGCAGACTGCTCATAAGTCCTAATATAATTGCAGCATAAAACATAGTATCAGCTTATAATGATGGATTTTTCATAATAATAACTCTTTCCTCCGGAGCTATAATCCACCTGAACTTTATAGTGACCTTTATGAAATAATTCTTTGCCGAATATCTCGACACCATTATGCGTATTAATCAATCTTCTCACATCTTTCCTGGCGTCTGAAGGTCTGAAGAAAAGAATTTCTCCGGATATCTCATTTTGAATCAGTTCATCCGGGAATTTTATAATCACATTATTGTCTGACACAATACAGCTCAGGGTATCTTTTAACCCCAGCTGATTGGCTTGTTTTTCTATCTGGTTTTGAAACTGCAGCTCTCTTCCGTAATAATCTTCCGTAACAAGATCAAAATTTTGCCGGAAAGCGCTTATAACCAAAAAGGCCATAAAACATACAAAGCCCAGTGTTAGTAGTGTAATTCTGTATCCCCAGCTCATGGCATAAAAGGTTTAATCAAACAAATCCATAATTAATTTACAGGCCCCAGAAAACTAGTCGTAACCGTTTCCAGTTCCTTTCCATCAGAATAAATACCCAACTTAATTGGCGTTTTTACTTTTGTTATAGCATCTTTATTAAAAACAATAAATGCTGCTGTTTCGGCTGTTCCCTGAGAAGGTATCACCGGCTCTTTTCCAACAAGCCTGATTTCTCCATTACCAGAAAGGACTTTTATAGATATTTTCATCTCTTTACTGGTCTTATTAATCATCTTAATATTATACAAATTGCTGATTTTATTATCCGGAAGTTCCTGATACGAAACTCCGGGAGTACGTAAAACACTGGTTTCTATGTCCGACCTCATCAGCAACAATCCGAATATAAATCCTGTCAACACTACGAGTACAAAAGTGTAAACAGCAATTCTGGCGGTGAATCTGAAAGGTTTACTATTCGCTATTCCTTCTTCGGAATCCATTCGAATAAGTCCTTCCGGTAAGCCTACCTTACGCATTATAAAGTTGCATGCATCAATACAGGCAGTACAGTTGGTACATTCCAACTGAGTTCCGTTACGTATATCTATCCCCATAGGACAAACGTTTACACACTGCTTACAATCGATGCAATCCCCTTTTCCGGCTAGATTACGGTCTTCCCTGGCTTTCAGCTTTCCGCGTCGTTCACCTCTCACATAATCATAAGCCACTATCAATGAGTTCTTATCCAGTAATACACCCTGCAACCTTCCATACGGACAAATAGTAGTACAAACCTGTTCACGCATTCTTGAAAACACCCAGTAAAATGCAAAAGAAAACGCAAGGTACGCTGTAAACATACCCGGATGATTGGCGGGACTTTCATGCATAAGGCGAATAACCTTCTCCACTCCCAGTATATAGCTCAAGAATATACTGGCAATTAAAAGGGATAAACTAAAGAAAATAAGATGCTTTGCTACCTTTTTGATAACCTTACCGGTACTTACCGGAGCTTTATCGAGCGCAGCTCTTGTCTTCCAGTCGCCTTCTATCCAGTATTCAATCTTCCTGAAAACAGATTCCATGAATATGGTTTGCGGGCAAACCCACCCGCAAAAGACTCTGCCATAGATCATGGTGAATATTCCTATAAAGACCACAAAAGCAATCATAATCAGAAGGAAAATATGAAAGTCCTGTGGCCAGAATATTTTTCCGAAAATGATAAACTTTCGTTCAACTATATTTAACAGAAGCAGGGGCTCACCGTCTATCTTAATAAATAATCCGGCAACCATAAATCCGATAAATACAAGCGAAAGCAGATAACGGTAATTGGTCAGCTTTCCCTTTGGATTTTTGGGATAAAGCCAGATCCTTTTACCAGACTTGTCCACGGTAGCGATAGCATCTCTGAATGACTTTTCCTCCTGAGCACCATATATTACTTCAGACTTTTCCATTGGACATATTTTTACAGATTATCGGTTACTCATTTTCTCCTGTGTACAAATCCCCCTGTGGCTCTTTGCCATTAGCAGGATTAGTACCCTGGATACTTATTATATAACTCGCTACATCCTGCATTGCAGAAGGACTTAGCTGAGCTTTCCACGAAATCATACCTTTTTGTGGCACCCCATACTTGATGGTTTTAAACACATTTTTAATACCTCCGCCATGAATCCAGTAAGGATCTGTTAGATTCGGCCCGACACCACCTTCACCTGCTGCACCATGACAGGCAGCACAATTTTGCTGATACAACGCCTGTCCTTTTTCAATTCCTTTCTCATCAGACAATTTTACATTTGTCTCATCAATACTATTGGCAGCAAGCTTCATATACGCTTCTTTTTCTTTTTCTGCAATGGCCAGCTCCTGAGTATATTCTTCAATCTGTAGCTTTCCAGTTGCACTGACATGGTAATAGTAGAGATAAACAACAGCGAAGACAATGGTTACATAGAACAGGTATTTCCACCATGGAGGAAGATTATTGTCCAGCTCTCTGATACCGTCGTAATCATGGTCGGTAAGAATCGCTTCCTCCTCCTCTATCGGTACAGTATCCGTAAGTTTTTGTATAAATCCTGCCATTACCGGTTCCGCAGCACCTTCAGGTTTTGCATGATCCAGGAATACTTTTAAGGAATAAAGTATATATAAAAGAACTAAGGTGATCACCACAAGCAGAACCAGTACGATGATACTGAACGTGTCCGCAGATATCGAAACGGATGTCGCCGTGTCAGCTTTAGAGATCAACGGACTTAAGACTAAAAGTAGGGATAGTTTGGATTTCATATGGATAAACTCTTTATATAGTATCTTCACTGTTTTCTCTATTAGCCAGGCTGTAATCATCCAGCGGCATCTGTTCCATTCTGGATATCATCTTCTTATCCGACTTTAACACATATACCAACATTCCAAGAAAGAACAGAAAGAATATGACAAACGAGATAATAGGATATATTTCTATATCTGTGATGGATGCCATATGATATTTTATAAATTTTAACATAACGAAAATTAATTATCCTGTGCTACTGGTTTTGCTTTGATATCTGTACCTAATCGTTGCAGATAGGCTATAAGTGCGATTATTTCTTTTTCGCTCTTAGCTTTGATTCCGGATTCTTTCAGTCTTGTCGTAATTTCATCTGCCTGCTTCTTAAGGTCTTCGTTTGCCTGTGCTTCATAGCCTTCAGGATAAGGAACACCCAGCGTTCTCATGGCAGTTATTTTTCCTGCAGTAGAAGTAGTGTCTAAGTTCTTTTCAAACAGCCATGGATAAGGAGGCATAATAGAACCGGGGGACATACTTTCCGGATCAAGCATGTGGTTGTAATGCCATGAATCCGGATATTTACCTCCCACTCTGTGTATGTCTGGCCCAGTTCTCTTTGATCCCCAAAGGTGTGGATGGTCGTAAACGAACTCTCCTGCTTTGGAATATTCTCCATATCTCTCTGTCTCAGAACGGAATGGTCGAATCATCTGAGAATGACAGTTATTACATCCTTCTTTGATATAAATATCTCTTCCATGAAGCTCCAATGCAGTATATGGTTTAACACTTTCGATCGTCGGGATATTGGATCTTACAAGGAATGTCGGAACCATTTCCACAATACCTCCTATAAGGATAACTACCAGACTGAGCACCATCATCTGAACTGGTCTACGCTCAAGGAGTCTGTGCCAGTGCTCGTTTTCCTCTTTTACTTCTTTATGTCTTACAGGTGCTTCTGCCTCTTCATTAGCAATGAATGAACCTTGTTTTGCCGTCATGAATAAGTTATAAGACATAACCACTGTACCTATTATATACAATCCCCCCCCAAGTGCTCTCAGTATATACATATATTTTAACTGAGTCACCGTTTCAAGGAAGTTAGGGTAGGCAAGAATTCCTTCTGCTGTAAATTCTTTCCACATTAAGCTTTGGGTAAAGCCTGCCCAATACATTGGTAATGCATAGAAGATAATCCCCAATGCTCCGATCCAGAAGTGAAAATTGGCCAGTCTTTTGGAGAAAAGTTCTACCCTGAACAGTTTAGGGAATAACCAGTACAGCATTCCGAATGTTAAAAAGCCATTCCATCCAAGTCCTCCAATATGCACGTGGGCAACTGTCCAGTCCGTAAAGTGACTAATGGCATTTACATTTTTCAGAGAAAGCATTGGACCTTCAAAAGTAGCCATACCATAGCAGGTAAGCGCCACTACCATGAACTTAAGGACAACATCTTCACGAACTTTATCCCAGGCTCCTCTCAGGGTAAGAAGTCCGTTAAGCATACCACCCCATGACGGAGCTATGAGCATTATTGAAAAAACTACGCCGAGAGATTGTGCCCAGTCTGGCAACGAGGTATACAACAAGTGGTGAGGACCTGCCCAGATATAGATAAATATCAATGCCCAGAAGTGAATGATTGAAAGTCTGTAGGAATAAACAGGTCTGTTCGCAGCTTTTGGAACAAAGTAATACATTAACCCCAGATAAGGAGTAGTAAGGAAGAATGCTACCGCATTATGGCCATACCACCATTGAACCAACGCATCCTGTACTCCCGCATACCAGGAATAACTTTTCATGAAAGTAACAGGAAGTTCAAATGAGTTTACAATATGCAGTACAGCAACAGTAACAAATGTACCTATGTAAAACCAGATTGCTACATACAGGTGTTTTTCTCTTCTTTTAAGGATGGTAGCAAACATATTCCATCCAAACACTACCCAGATAAGCGTAATGGCTATATCAATGGGCCACTCCAGTTCAGCATATTCTTTGCTGGTGGTATATCCCATTGGGAGGGTTAGTACAGCAGATAAGATGATTAATTGCCATCCCCAGAAATTGATTTTGCTCAACAGATCGCTATACATTCTGGTTTTGCATAGTCTCTGTAAGGAGTAGTAAACCCCTGTAAAAATTCCATTACCTACAAAGGCAAAGATTACGGCATTGGTATGTAATGGCCGGATTCTTCCAAATGTAGTAAACTCAATCCCTAAGTTTAAAGATGGGAAAGCGAGCTGAAGCGCTACTGTGAGCCCGACGAGCATACCTATGACTCCCCAGATGATAGTCGCAAAGGCAAAGTTCCGGACGATCGCATTGTCGTATGAAAACCGTTCTAACTGCATATTATTTGTTACTTTTTTGTTTTATTTCACTTTTGTTTGAGTCAAATAACATCCTGACGGATGGAGAATAATCGTCTTCATATTGTCCGTCTCTGATCGCCCAGATAAAGGCTCCCAGAAACGACCCTGCTACCAGCAGGCTAAAAAGAACAAGTATGATCAGTACACTCATCGTTTGTTGTTTGGTACAAATTAATGTGTAAACCAGCCAGGGAAGAATGAGGTAGGACAACCTCAAAAGTGATATATATCACTTTTATCTTAACTTATATTTTTTAGCCAACAGACCACTCATTACAGTAACAAACAATACTACTGATACTGAGCTTATTGGCATCAATATGGCTGCGATAAGAGGCTTTAATAAGCCCTGAACTGCGAAGTACAATCCTATTATATTATAAGACAGGGATATAGCTAAACTTCCATAAACTGATTGTACACAAGCTTTGGCATATCTGAGAAAGTCAGGCAATCTGGAAAACGCTGCTGCATCTAAAATAGCATCACAAGCAGGAGAAAAATTACCGCTGTTTTCTGTAATGCTAATACCACAATTGCTTTGCTGCAGGGCACCGGCATCGTTTAAACCGTCTCCGATCATCATCACTCTCTGATCTATACTTAGTTGCTTAATGTAATTCAGTTTATCCTGAGGACTTTGGTTGAAATGCAGATTTGATACAGGGAAATAACTACTCAGATATGCCTTCTCTGAATCATTGTCACCACTTAGAAGATGCAGAGCATATTTCTTTTTTAATTTATCGGTGATCTTATCAAAACCTTTCCGATAGCTATTCCTAAAGGTAAAATAACCTTTGACCTTATCATTAATTTTAATATACACTCTTGACCCAGCGGCCATTTCGGTAGTCTGAACTTTTGGCATTCCTACCAGTTCTGCAGCTCCCGCAATCACTTCTGTGGCGTTGAATATGGCTTTAATGCCCTGTGATGGTAGTTCAACGAATGAATCCGGCCTCACTGTATCGGCATCTTTAAGAAAAGAATAGATGCTTCTTGAAAGCGGGTGTGTCGAATTTTTAACAAGAGCTTTTACCATCGAAGATTCTTCACCGGACAAGGCTCCGGCAAAAGAAACCTCCGGGTTTTTAGTGGTGGTGATGGTTCCGGTTTTATCAAATACGATAGCGTCGTTGTGAGCTAGTTTTTCTATTGTTTCTGTATTTTTAAGGAACAAACCATTTCTGCCCAGAATATTCATTGCCTTTCCAAAGCCAAATGGAATAGCCAGAGCAAAAATACAGGGACAAAATATGATTAGTACCGATACCGCTGCGTGGATCGCAGTACCAGGATCTTTACCTACCCAGAAGAAATAAGAACCAAGACTTATGATTAATACCGCAACAGTAAAATATTTCCCTATTTTATTGGTAAATTCTAACAGCCCATCAAACTTAGTGGTAGTGTTGTCTTTGTTCCACAGCTGGGTCAGATAACTTTCCGAAACTTCTTTTGTAAGAATTAATTTAACAGCCAGTCCCTCCTGTCTTCCACCTGCATACACCCTTTGTCCGGTTTCTTTAGTAGTAAGGCTTGACTCTCCTGTAACAAAGCTATAATCTATCACTCCGGTTCCTTCAAGGATGTAACCGTCTGCAGGAATAATTTCTTTATTACGAATCAGAATCGTATCACCTGCCTTTAGCTTGTCCAGCGTAACATACCGTTCGGTTCCGTTATCAATCTTTGTAACAGCAAGAGGAAAATAAGACTTATAATCCCTTTCAAAGGATAGTGCTTCATATGTTTTATTCTGATACCACTTTCCGATTAGCAGAAAGAATACCAGTCCTGACAAAGAATCTAGGTATCCGGAGCCTGCTCCTGAGTAGATTTCATAAAGGCTTTGTGAAAAGGCGGCAATAATTCCCAAAGCTATGGGAAGGTCAATGTTTACGGTTCTCGTCTTTATTGCATTCCAGGTGCTCGCAAAATAATCTGCTGAACAGTACGTAAATACCGGAAGAGAAAGTAAAAGACTTAAAATTGTAAACAATCCTTTAAGGTCACCGGAAAATTTATCTGCAACAGACAAGTATTCAGGAAGGCTTAACATCATAATGTTTCCGAAGCAGAAACCTGCAATGCCAATCTTATATAAAAGAGCTTTATCAAGCGTTTTCCGATTGATTTCCTTTCCATTAAAACTTATAACCGGAGCATACCCAAGTGAGGCAAGCAACTCAGCCAGTTGCCTTAGTGTAATCTTACTGTTAAACTGAAGGGTTATTTCCTTTTTCCTGAATTGAACACTGGAAGTTATAATGCCAGGGTGAAGCTTTTGCATGTTTTCCAATAACCAAATACAGGAGCTACAGTGAATGGAAGGAATGTAAAATGTAACTCCAAAGGTGTCTCCTTCCTGAAAGTCAAGCAGCTTCGCTACAATGGCTTCCTCGTCAAGGAATGCATAGTTTGACTTCTTATTATCTTCAACCTTGTTTCCGGGATTACTGGTTTCCAGTTGATAATAATCACACAGGAGATTCGCATCAAGTATCTCATATACACTTTTACAGCCATTACAACAGAACACTTTTGAATCGATTCGGATATCAGATCCATCGCATTCGTTGCCGCAGTGGTAGCATTTAACTTCCGGTTTTTCTAGGATATATTCCATGAGTGCCCCCTTTGATTGAGATTCTGGTTATTGTTTATAAGCATAATACCTGCTGTTACCAGGCAAATGAACTTGACAAATTCAGCAATAACATAAATGATATGAGGAGAATTTCCGGATGGTATACCTCCATCAATAATAATTTGTGCTCTTGCGTCAAGCACCGGTAACAGCCATAAAGTCTGGAGAAGCAGAATGATACAAAGCAAACTTAACAGGTATCGAAATCTGACTAAAGGTCGTGTAATGAAACTCAGCACAATCAACAATGCAGAGAAGAAAAGCTCTATTTTATTAAGTGTACCGAAGACCAGTCGTCCAATACCCAGACCAATTCCGAGAGTGACACCAGGTGCCTGAAATTTAAGAGGAGCTTCAAGAAAGGAGATTCCCAGCAACATACCAGCCCATATAAATGTGAGTACAATCATAATCCCCCTGTATCCTTGTTTTTCCATAACTTTTATTTTGAACAAAGGAACTCGATTTCCTATAGGGGATAAATGACAAATATCAGTTTTTGAGATAATATTGGTCATCCAAGCCTGTTTCACAATAACTTATATTTGAATTATAAATTGCAAAACAATGGAAGAATACTTCTATGAAATAGATCTGTCCTGGAAATCAGAGAAAGCCGGATTTCTCACCTCTCATGGGGTAGATGAAATAAAGGTTTTTTCTCCCATGGAAAGACCTGGTGGAAAAAAGAATCAATGGACTCCTGAACAACTGCTGGGTGCATCTGTCTCTTCCTGCTTTATGACAACGTTTCTGGAAATTGCTGAAAAAAATAACCTTGAAGTTGTTTCCTATCAAAGTCAATGCTTTGTTAAGCTTGAAAAAAAAACGGATAAATATACCACAGAGGAAATACTTATAAGACCTATTGTAAAACTAAAAAACAGTGCCTCCTATCTGCTTGCACAGAAATGTCTGGAAGAGGCCGAAACAGCATGTCCATCCAGAAAGGCATTAAAAATCAACATAAATGTACATCCGATAATTGAATACCAGAATCAACCTTCAGAAAACCCCGAAAGGTAGTTGATCAGTATTTATCTTCATACCCCCATTCACGATTATCTAACGTTTTACCAGAATGCTTTCCGTATTTCAATATGGAATAAACCATCCATATAAGTAAAAACGGAGAAAATGAGAAAAGTGTCAGCATTACGCCTATATCTACATTCGTTCTGGATAAAGCCGCAAACATAAAGAGATAGGTGGTAACAATAGCAATGGATATCTTATAATTTTTCATACCTGCTCAACCAGTCAGGATTTAAAATGTTGCAGGAATTTTCTTTTTATCCGAAGCTTTTCTTTCTATCTGTTACAAAGTAACACATTCTGGTCGTCATGCCTCATAGGAAAAAAGCGACTGTTAGATAGTCGTTTCTATAAAAATTATTTTTTTCGAAAAGAAGGACTTAAAAAAGGGTACATACACCTAAAAAAAGAGGCTGCCTTTTTTAAGACAACCTCCGTCCCTATTATTCATAACTTTCTGCAACTGTCAATATCTTTAACTTACTCTTCAATTCATCCGGAGAAAGTGGATCCTTTAACTCAACTGTTAAGGTTCTTGTCTGATTAGCCTCCAGGTCAAAGAAATTGTCGCTCAGATTACAATCCACGCCGTCAAAATACAGGTACACATCTTTTGCTAAAACATCTGTTTGTACCTGAATGGTATAGGTTTCTTTTATCTGTGAAATCTCTGCAACTACATTGGGTTTAGATAATGAAAGTGCTTTATATGGTACAAGGAAAAACTTATTCTCGGTCAGCACCTTCCCGTTTTCTGATAACGAGGCTTTTAAATATACTTCTTCCTTATTCTTTCCCTTCAGTAACCCCGATAATTGTTGTTCGAAAAAGACCTTGCTGGATGAACCTGGTATGCTAATTTTCACTACTGAATCGGAAATAACATTGCCTGCAAAGTCGTTTACGCTAACCCGCAATTCTGCATTGGTCTGCTTTAGTTTGTCAGACACCACAAACACTTTAACGATACCATTCTGTTGAGTAAAACTTGTTATCACGTCCTCATAGGCATCTCTGGCTCTGTAATGACTGGCCTTCCAGTTGCCAAAGTAATCCACTGATGACCAGGATACAGTAGGCCAGCAATCGTTGATCTGCCAAAACATAGAGCCCATGGTATAAGGCCTGTTTCTGCGGTGAGCTTCTGCAGCAACTTTTATGGCCTGCCCGTGCAATAACTGACTTATATAAACATAAGACTCAAAATCCTTAGGACTTTTAAATTCTTTTTTCATGTACCGGTCGATCATATGATTACCGTTCATTCCCTGCCCCAGCCACTCCATTGGACTTCTTTGTCTTTTCAACAGCACTTCTGAATCCCATTTCAGATCTTCCGGAAGAGCTATTCTCTTTAAGGTATTAATGCCAGGATAAGACTGGAAACCATACTCACTGATAAAACGTCCCGGCTGCTCTTCATAACTTGAAAACGGCTGTTCACCAAACCATACTCCCCAGGAATGCTGATCTCCTGAAAAAGGTGTCTGTAATTTACCCTGTTCCGACTGGGGAGAACATGCCCAATAAAGTTTCTCAGGGTCATGCTTCTGTACTACCTCCGGAAGCACTTTATAAAAGATTGTTGTATAATACTTCCACAGGGTATCCTTTTGCGCGTCGTTATAGCCAAAGCGCTCCTGATAATTCCATTCATGCCATCCATTCAAAATCTCGTTATTACCTGCCCATAACATGATATTGGGATAGTTTCTGAGACGCTTAACCTGTTCTTCGGCTTCATGTCGAACGTTTTCTGCAAATGCCTCATCCCCCGGATACAAACTGCAGGCAAACATGAAATCCTGATAGATGATTAAACCTTTTTCCGCACATAGATCATAAAACAGATCGGTTTCATATATTGCACCGCCCCATATCCTGAGTGCATTCATATTTGCATCAACTGCTTCAGCAATAACTCTGTTGTATTTTTCCTTCCCGACTCTTGGAATGAAATTATCTCCGGGGATGTAGTTTGCTCCTTTTATAAATACCGGAACACCATTTAATTCAACATAGAAGGATTTCCCTAATGTATCTTCGTTCTGAATAACCTTTAAGGTCCGTATACCAAGTTTTGTTTCTTTGGAATCTGTCTCTGCTCCTTCTATTTGAAGGACTGTTTTAATCGCATACAGTTTTTGTTTGCCCAACCCTGCACTCCACCATAGTTCCGGATTTTTGATTGAAAGGTCTACAGGAACAGTATTCATTCCTTTTTTCAACTGGACTTTTTTTCTGGTAAGACGTTTTCCATCGGCATAAATATCAATGGTTCCAGAATAATCTTTGGTGGCTAGTATTTCAATGGAAGCAGAATATTTAGCCACACTGGAAGAAAGACTTTTTGGTTGAAGGAACACATCCTGTATTTTTGCTTTTGACCATGCCTGAAGATAAATGGGTTGCCATATTCCTGAAGTAACCAGCCTCGGCCCCCAGTCCCAACCATAGTGATACGCAGCTTTTCGCGTCAATACAGAGTTTTGTTTTCCTTTTGGAGCCTGTTCGTTTTGAACAGGAATTAGAAACCCCAGCTTATCCAGTTTTTCCTGACCAGCTTTTACCGGCGATTGGAATAGAATTCTTAACTGATTATCACCTTCTTTTAAATTGTTACACGTTACCTTCCAGGACCTGAACATATTATCAGCAGACAGGATGAGCTGATCGTTCAGGTATACCTCTGCATAAGTATCAAGCCCTTTAAAATAAAGTTCTTTGATCTCCTGGTTGAGAATTTCCTTAGTGACTTTAAAGGTAGTCCGGTATTCCCAGTCTTCCTTTTCAATCCACTGAACCTCAAATTCATTTAATCTGAAAAAAGGATCCTGAATTAGACCATTCTCAAGCAGATCCTGATGCACACAGCCTGGTACGGAAGCTTTCAACCAATTTTGCTTCCCCACCTGTCTAAATTCCCAGTTTTGATCCAATACAATCGATGAGGGACTGCTAAGAGACGGGGCTTTTGCTAAGGCTATTCCCTGGATTGAACATAATACTACCAATAGGAAAAATGATAAATAGCTGGTTTTTCTCATATATAATTTTGAATTGACCTTACCATCCGGCAAAGAATATCAAAAACCATTTGATATGCAATCACTTGATTACAAAAGACAGACGGATATTTAAAAAATAACGTTCATTTATTCACATGGATATAAATGAACTATGATAATTTTAAGAAGGCTGCCGGATACTCTACGTAAAATAAACAGGCAACAGAACTCTTAATTTATTCAATGTCGCATCCATTGGGAGCTCGCTAATTCCGCCGGATGCATTTGCATGGCCTCCTCCGTCAAAATGTTCTTCCGCCAGAATGTTAACGGGCGCATCCTGCCCCTTCGATCTGAATGACATTTTTATTTTGTCTTCCTTTTCATAAAGACAAACAGCAATTTTAATCCCTTTTATGGATAAGGCCATATTTGCCAGTCCGTCTGTATCTCCTTTCTGAGCATTAAATCGCTTCAACTCTGCATCTGTCAGCGAGATCAAAGCGGCTCTGCAGTTTTCAAGGATTTCGAGTTTTTCGCTCATTGCATATCCCTGAAGCCTCATGCGCTCCACAGTATTATTGTCGTTCAGTTGTTCATGAATCAGGTGATGCTGCACGCCTGCACTCAGGAATTTAGCCAGTATTTCATGGGTTCTTGGTTGCACAGACGGAAAACGAAAAGCCCCGGTGTCGGTCAGAATTCCCAGATACAAAGGGGTAGCAATTTTCTCGTTTAACCTATCTGCATGTCCTGATTGCTCTATAAGCTCGTACACAAGCTGAGACGTCGAACACACTTCTGTTTCAGAAATTGCAATGTCCACAAAATCCTCAGGATTAAGGTGGTGATCAATCATAATTTTCTTAGCCGAAGATGCCTTAAGAAGCCGTTGCATCTCCGGACCCACCCGGTCGGCACCATTATAATCCAGACAAAAAATAAGATCCGCCTCTTTAAAATGCCTGTTCGCCTCCTCCGCATCTTTTTCCATAACCCAAATAGAATCAACACCTTCCAGCCAATGCAAGAACTCCGGGGCAGGATCCGGGTGAATTATCACAGCTGTTTTCCCCAGGCTTTTAATAAAATGAAACAACCCCAGAGAGCTTCCCACAGAATCTCCGTCTGGGGATTTATGTGCTGTAATAAGGATGTGCGAGGCCTTTAGTAATTCGGATACTATTTCTTTGTATGGATTCATGTCTGATCTCTTTCGGATGCGAAATTAGACTTTCTGGCTAAAAAAAGAAATGAGAATCCCGGGAGGAATGATTTTTAGTCTGATATAAGTAACAGATATGAACAGGAGGATAAAAGATTAAGCTCTTGAAGAGGTTCAATGTTATAGCCACTACGGGATATAAACCTACGCCCGTCGGGGTCGTACGTACATTTAACCATAAGAGCTTCAATAATATTCAATCCCTTCAGGATTGGACTTAACAATGGATAAATTTCAAAATAAAAAAGGATAAGTAGAAACTACTTACCCTTCTCTCTATGAATAAAACTTAACAAAGACAGACAGTTCACCACTGCCTGTCCTCATTTACTTACTTAATCTGTTATGACGATTTTGGCAACTTTTTTTCTTTCCTTATAATTGATAACTAATCCATATACTCCTGCAGTCAGATTGCTAACATCAATGGTAGAATCTGTTTCTCCAGCTTGCAGCGTTCTGCCAAAATTATCAATTACCGTATAGCCGAATGTACCATCTAATCCCTGAATGTGAACAGCTCCTTTTGCAGGGTTTGGATATAATGTAAACCCAACTGTTTCAAAGAAATCTATTCCTGTTATCACCTCAAACTTAATTTCATTAGAAGTTACCTGAACAGGCTCTGCACATTCAGCAGAAGAAATCAGTGTAACAACATAGGTATCCCCGGCATGGATAGGCTTTGGAACTTCATAAGAACTAGCTGAAGCGCCTGTAATAAGTTCGTTATTTTTTTTCCACACATAGGTAGGATTTGCACCCTGGTTAGCAGCAGTAGTGGTTAACACAAAGTTTGTTTCCGGATCCTCTACAACAGTTCCGGCCTCTGATGTCAGCACTACTGATGGTGTTACGTTCGGATTTACAGTTACCGTAATAGCGGCTCTTGGGCTCTCACACTCTTCCGTAGCTGACTTCTGTGCAACATAATAAACAACAGTACCCGAAGTAGTTGTTGAAGGTATTGGAGCGGTTGCACTGGCTGTCCCTCCTGTCGCACTGGTACCATACCATTGAAGTATATTACCGGATGAAGCAGTAGCGGTTAATGCAGCAGCTGCTACTCCCTGGCAATAGCTAAGATCTTCTACCTCTGGTGCTGCCGGAGGGATACACGGACAAGCAGGTTTCCAAACTTTGAAATTTCCTGAAACATTTAATAATCCCAGCATATAGAGCATTCCGTCATAATATCTGTAAGTGCCAGAAGGGATGGATAAGTTCCATAATTCCTGAACAAACGGAGTGGTAAGCGACGGGTTGTTCACAGCCAGTGAAGCTACAGCATTGCAGGCAACAAGTCCTGGAGAATGATCACCGTTTGCATTTGCTCCATTCCAGTCATAATGGTTCTTATAAGAAGGTCCCTGATTTTTGAAAAAGTTCAGATAACGTTCTGCAATAACAGGCTGTTGAGGATCTGCTTTAAACCAGTGATAATCCATTCCAATATTCATAATAGTTCTCCAGGCATCATACATAAACCTGTCTGCATCCGTATTGTAGGATACTTCTTTAGGTGTTCCGTCAAAGTTGGAATAGTCGGTTGTAAGCCCTGATGTCGGGTGAGATGCATCACGAAGCAATTTACGTGCAGCATCCGGTGTCTGTGCCCAGAAGTTTTGATTGGTGTTAGACCATCTTGCCCATAACTCCCAGAAACCTGGAAGGTTGTAAGATGGATCGGTAAAGTTATAAGAATCACCGTAAGGAACGAATGTTATGAGCTTGGAATTTGTATTGAACAGGTTATACACCATTCCTGCTCCGGTTTTACTCATTACCTTGTTCAATATATCCTGAGCTTCTGCCTCATAATTAAAGATTCCTGTTCCATTGCCCCATCTGTTGGCTGCAAAGAACAATGCGGTGATAAAATACGCTTCACCATCTGAGGCAGGACTGTTACCTTTTATCGTTCCATTGGTATTCAATTGCCATGCAAAATAACCATCGTAATTATTATTGCTGCCATATTGCATATATGTCTTAGCCCATTTCCAGAGTTTATTAAACTCCTGTTGCTTATTAAGCTGCGCACATATCATCATCCCATAAGACATTCCTTCCGAACGTACGTCATTATAGGCTACATCCAGTATATAAGCCATATCTGATCCAACTTCATAGTATAGCTTCTGATTCTGGTTTCCATAAAAAATCTGCTGGAACGCTGCATTAATTTTAGCATATACCTCTTCATCCGATTTATTCAGAAGCTCTTTAAACATATTTCTGTAGTTGCCAGTAAAATACGCCCCCTCTCCTGTTTCATTGCAACTTCCTCCTCCTCCGGCGGAAGGCACTGTAACATTGACCGTAATAGCAGCCCTTGGACCTTCACAGTTGTTCAGCGTCTGGGATACATAATAAATAGTAGTACCTGCAGTAGCAGTGTTCGGTACTGGCGCTGTAGTCGAAGCGGTTCCTCCGGTTGGCTCCGTATACCATTTTAATGCAGTTCCTGTAGCAGTTAAGGCTGTAGCTGCTGCATCTTTGGTGTAATTTACAGGTGATACCACTATAGGAGCCGGTGTGGAGCAGGAAGGTGTAGATGCTTTGTTGGCTATGGCATAAGTACCTTTGTCCGGAACAACATCAAATTCAATATATTTTGTATTGTTGACTGTGACGATTGTTGATGGTTGCAGGGTATTACCCAAATACACTTTTGCTTCAGTCCATCCGGATGGCAGCTGGCGACGTACCGTAACAGGCGCATCGTAAATAGAATTATCCAGGTTATCTGTTACGTTCAGTCTTAAAGAGTCATTATTAACGGTAGTTTCCGAAATATTAAGCGCATTGCGCTCTTTAATATATTTTACCACATTAGCGAATGTTCCTACCCAGAAATCAGCAGAATTACTATTTACATAGGACAAGTGGTTATCAAGCACGCTGGATGCCAGTGAAGAATAGCCCCCATCGTTATCGATCCCATGAAGAAGGAAAACGCACCATCCATTGGAATTTTTGGCACTGGTGGCTTTGTTATTCAACTTTTCGACTGAATTCTCCCCTGAACTACCACAAATAATAGAGCTAAGGTTATAAAAATCAGTTGGAGAACTTGGGATAATCTGCCCGCTACAGGTTCTTCCAGCGATATAGTACCTCTGAAGGGTCGACACATCGCCTGTATTACAGTTTGGATACGCAATAGTCAGACATTTTCCATTGGGTACATTCGAGTTAATAGTATTTTGTGAGTTTCTATATTCTGTCTCCTGCTGTTGAGTACTTATCGTATTTAATGTAGCATGAGACATTGTGTGGCTCGCAACTTCATGACCATTGGCAGCTGCATTATTTAACCCGGACCAGTCGGGTCCCCAGTTGGGAACTACAAACAGGGTCGCTTTAAAATTATACTTATCAAAAAGAGGAATAGCTACCGGTAGCTGATTGGCTGTGTTGTCGTCCAATGTATAGGAAATAGCTGCATTTTTAAATTTATACCATCTTCCGACCTGATAGGTGGAAGGTACCTGAGCAACGCCTTGTGCGCTTATACAAAGCAGCAAAAAGAAGGCGACAAGCTTCGTTACCGATAATACCTTTTTTGTAGTGAGTACTCTCATCTTCTTCAGAATATTAGATTGACAGTAAATGTGGTTTATATGTTCATCTGGTGTATTTCCATCAAATGTTAAAGATTTTTTCGTATAATCTTTAAACATTTGTATACGATGCTTCGTATACCCAGGATTACGCCAGCTACACACTTAAATCAAAAAAGTAAACCGAAAAAATTCAGGGAATTTCTCCTCAGTTGATAATTAAAAAAGGAAGTTGAGGTAAATTACTGTAGATGAAGAGAGAATACGACCTATTACTTTTTATCCCAAATTGAAACATAAAAGCTCCGGCCTATGGAAAAAGTGTTTTAAAGTAGTTGATCTTAAATCCTGACTACCCTAAATACATTGTTTTGAAATTCAACAGCAAAATGTATCTTCCCCTGGTAGTACCACAAGGATTTTAAATCATGATTCCGGGGATTTTTTTCGGAGAAACCGATCGAAAAGTGCAACAAGTTCAAAAAAAAAGACAAGCCCGTATCAAACTGTCGACACGCTCATATTTCTATGTTGGAAAAAATGTTATGTGACTTTTTCAAGTTCAGATAAACGATTTTTTTATATATCCGTGAGCATATATATGGTCAACAGCACAGGCTTGCCACTTCAAAGGTATGAAATTTATAACTATTGAGAAGGGTTTTTAGAAAAAAAATAAGTTTTTTTTTCTGCAGAAATAGATGTTTTTTCATTCAAAACTGTTCCCTCATTTTCTGGTCTGAATGAGGTTTTACAGGATTAGTCGGATATAATCTTTATAAAAAAACAGACTGTCAGTATTTTGGTACCATATACTAACTGCTCCCTTCTCTTGTTAGTCTGAAATAACAACAACTACTAAACAGAAAGAAAAATTTTAAGAATAAGTAGTATCACTAAAACCATCTACTTAAACCAATAACTACAACCGGAAGGATAAAAGAAATAATCCAGATAAGTGTAAAGACTATTTTACCTGCTACACTCAGATCCTTTACCGGTTCTTTCTGAATTACTGCTTTAACCTGCTCCAGCACCTTGAATTCATTTTCTGTAGTTTCATAAGTTCCGGGAGTGATGTACTTTCTAAAAGAGGGAATGTGCTTCCCTATTTCATCGCGGATAAGCCAGTATTCTTCATTACTCAGTTCATCATAGCTTTTATTCAGCGTCAATCCTTTATCCTGCACTGCTTTCCTGGTCTTTTTCAGTTGCGATTGAGCTAATAACTGAAGCATCAGAAGGCCTGGGACAAGTAAAAACAAATAGGACTGTGAGGTAAACGCATAATATAGGAGCGCACCTATGGACAGGTAGCTGAAGAGATTGCTTATAAGAGTGCTGCTTTCAAAATAAATACATTTTATAAAACGCCCTCCATCTAAGGGCATGACAGGCAACAGGTTAAACAGGTTCAGGAATAAAAAAAAATTTGCTACACTGAACAAAACGTTATGATTATACTTCACTGCGTAGTAATACACTACAGAACCAATTACTATTCCAGGTAAAGGGCCTGCCAGAAGGACCACAGCGGATTGCCTTTGGGATAACTGTTCTTTGCTGCCCGACACAAATGCCCCGAAAAACGGAACAAAAAACATGGACACATCCTTATAATTATAAGCTTTCATAGCCAGGAAATGCCCGAGTTCGTGAATAAAAAGCACCCCGACCAATAACAGTATACCTGAGAACTCCCAGTCAAATACCAGGTAAAACAAACCAATAAACAAGCCAACACTTACCAGTGAAGGGACTAGCGATTTCGCTGACTCCTCAATTACTGGTTTCTCGGGATACACCACCAGTTCACTGGTTTCTGGTTGTATCAGGCTTTCCTGCTCTTCCATATAATAATATCAAATGTAAAATTAATTAATATGGTCTGATTTGCTTAAGGTCACCATTGGATTAACCTAATCAAATTTAAAATTTTAGAGACGCCTTTTGATAAAAATATTATTTGATAAATATCTCCTGTTCAAGCCCTTTTTTATGCTTCTTTAACAGCTGAAAAATTGGTAATATTTCAGGACAACTTTCAAAATCAAAGTGTATAAGTCTATGCAACTGCGTTTCATATAATTCTTTATTACCAAACTTTATAAGCAATTCTTCCAAATTTTGCGGAAATAAAAATTCACATCGTTCTTTCCCTATTTTATTTCTGAATTCGGATACATATATATGTAACCCTTTAGGATCAAAATCTCCAAAATGTATATAATTGTTTGAATTGGATAATAGCCATTTAACAATCGAAACACTATTCTGGTACCTCCAGATAAATATTGGCTTGATTCCTTCAAATAAATACATCTGTTTTTCTGCCATCCGGAAATTTTCAAACCCTTCTACACAAACTACTGTCACATCCGGAGGAATAAGAAAATCTCTAAATTCATTTATAAATATGAAACTTCCAGAAGAGGGTTTCAAGTTTATTTCATTTCCGTTAATTATTCCTTTAATGTCATGATAAGCATTAACTAAAAACCCTTCAAGTACCTTTACATCTTTAATCTTTGAATCTGAAGCTGCCATCACAGCATCACTTCTTGTAGATTCACTATTGGATAATAAAGAAATATATGCTTCCAATGAGGGGATTGAAAAATGAAGATGCAGATAATTTGCAAGATTTTCCTTGTTTCTACAGATCACTTTTGTATTCCCAAGATTTGTATCTAATACACCATCCCTTATAAGCCTTTCAATAATCTTTGAATTATTACCACGGAATGTACTAAGGGAAATATCCATTCCGTTCGAAAGATTCATCAAATGTTTTGATAATGAGTAATTAATTTTCATACCATTATGGCTCAATACTCATGGTTAACAACGGCACTACCTTCACATTACCATGCTGATCTTTTCTGAATTTATACGTATAGTTGTAATGGGTTTCCAGTTTGCTTTCATTCGGAAGACCGTTAATCAGGTAAATATTTCTTTCTTCTGCAAAACTTATCAATTCTTTCAGATAAGGTGCTGAGATCTGCCCTACCTCATCAATAATACAATGAACTTTAAAATTCTGGGCTGTCTTTGCGGTAGACTCCTTAATAAAGACATTCAACAGAGTAATATAAATAACAGCCTTCACAAGCATGTCCGTACCTGTAGAGCCTACACGGTCTATTTTTTCGATCCATCCGGTATCGTTCTTTCCTTCTTTAATTCTGAACCTCAGCTCAAAAAGATCCTGTACTTTAATTTCCTCATAGTTTTCCTCACTGATGGTCTTTTGAAGGTCGTTTAGAAGTTCTACCGACTTTTTATCAATCTCTGACTTCGCTTTGTTTTCCTGATTAAAGAGGTTCGATTCTCCGTACAGAAAAGGATTTTGCTCTCTGAATTCAGCTATTTTCTGAAGTTTCTTCAGCACTTTATTTTCGCTGTCCTCAGATTTCAGCTTTATATATTCAATCAGCTTTGAACTTTCAAACGAAGCTTTTCCAAAGTCTGCTTCCATTTTACTGATCATCCGGTTGATACGTCCTTTGTGATCTGTCAGTGCTTTCACCTTGGTGGCAATGGCATCGATCAGCATTCCATGGTTTTTAGCCACCTCTGCAATGGAAGTCTGAATTTTGTTTTCATTGTAAAACTCCTGCAGGTACTCGGCAAAACGCTCGTATTCCAGTTCGCTCGCATTTGGATTGACACGGAAATTCAAATGGTTATCGGGTCTGAATCGACCAGTAAATTCGGTAATCTTGTTTCTGAACTTTTCAAACTGCCCATGGTATTCTCCATCGTTTGAAAACAACTGAGAGCAAAGCGCTGTAATGCCAAGCTCCGAAGGCATGGCAGTCGCAGGTTCTATCAAATGTTTCAGACGCTCATACAAAGCTTTTTCCTTGAAATGCTTTTCAAAATAATCCAATCCGTCTGTATACTTCTTAAGCTCTTCGTGATATTTTAAGCTTTCTTTTTCAAGCTGGATTTTATCCTTCTCGTAAGCCTGTTTTTCCGAACTGAAATCCTTTTCGCACTGCTTTAGCTTGTCTTCCAGTAGTTCTTTCTCTTTGTTGAAAAATTCTATCTTATCAAATAATTCCCGCTTATCCTTTTTATAATCATTCACAAACTCAGCATTCCTTTCTATCTCCTCCAGTCCCTGCTTAATCTGCTTTATTTCATTTTCCAGTACTTTGATTCTTGAATCGTCAATCCCTTTATTCTTCAGGCTACTGGACTTATCTTTCTGAAGAACGGCTCTTCGTTCCTCAAGTTCTTCCAGCTTTGCTTTTTTAGTTTCTTCAAGTAAAGCTACTTCTTCTTCAAATGCCGTTTGTGCCTCACTAATCCGCTCTGCTTCTGTGTTCTTCAAAAGCTTCAGTTCTTCTTTTAATCCATCATTAAGATTTTTAATTGAAGCATTGATCTCTGCCAGCTCCTTTTTGATTTCTTCCTGCAAGGAGTACAAATCTGTTAAATCCTGCTCTCTCTGCGCTTCAGCCTTTCTTTCCCAGTCGTTCAGATCCAGCACAAACTGCTTTTCCTTTTGCTCATCCTGCTCTGCATCGTAATCAAGCTGGGATAACTCATTCTTGAACTGAGCGCTCTTTCTTCCGATAGATGCAAGTCGGGCTTGTTCTTCTCTGGCCTGTTCCTCCCTGAACTCAAGAAAACTTTGATTCAGTTTAGACTTTTCTTCCAGCAGAGAGGACTTCTCCTGTTCGTATTCTTCAAGAGACTTGGAATGAATTTTAACATTGGAAAGATCAAGCTGAATACCGTACAGAGTATCCAACTCCTTTTGAATCAGCTTTGGATTTAAGTTCTTATTAAAGAGAATTTCTTCATTACAAACCTTACCTATTGTTTCTGGCCATTCCGGATAGTGTTCCTGAAGGAAACCAAAGAAAGCGTTCTGATGAACCGACAGCTTTTCTTCTATCGCTTTGATCTTTTCATCTATTCTGGCTAATTCTTCTTTATTTTTTAAAGTGAACTGCTCGGCTGTAATTCTGTTTTTTTCTTTTATATGTTCGGCTTCTTTTCGCAAAGCCTCAATCTCTCTATTCTTAATCTTTGATTGAGCTTCCCGGTCTAGTCGTCTTTTTTCTATCTCTTTTAGATTTTCCTTAATCAGCCCAATCTCTCTTTCAAAATACTTCTTCTTCTTAATTTCCCTTTCCGAAAACTCTGCCTTTTGTTTGTCCAGCTCCCGTTTATGAAGGCGGCTTTTATACTGGTCTATAGCAGAGGCATTCTTTTCTTTTAAGCGAATTTCATTCTTACGAAACTCTTCAGCCAGTTTGCCTTTCGCCTCCTGAAATTTCCTTTCAAGAGACAGATGCTGACTGGCCATCATATTTAAGAATTCCTTCTTTTCGTTTTCAAGTCCGTCAAACAACATTCTGAATTGCTGCTCGACATCTTTGAAACCCGCAGTCAGAGTGGAATACTCGGTCTCTCTTGCCTGTAGTGTGGCTAAAAGCTGTGCTTTTTCTTCTGCCTTCTTCAGAAGGTCTTCAATTCCTTTTCCCTGATATTCTTTTTGTTTTTTATCAGCTTCCCTGAGTTTTGATTTAATGGCTCCAATTTCCTGGTTGATTTCTCCTTTCTTCTCCTGGAAGGCATTTTCTTTCCATTTAAACTCTTTAGTTAATGCCTCTACCTTTTGTTTAAAACTGGCTACCTGCAATCCCAGCAGATCTCTCTGTTCCGTAGCGTATTTTATAGCCCCGCCAAGCTCTATGGCAAGAGCCCGTTGTTTCGTTTTAAGGTTTTTAATCTGTGCAAAATTGTCTTTGATCAACTCTCCTCTCTGAGCGTTTTCTTTTCTGAAAAACGTCTCAATGTCCTGATATTTCTCTGTAAACTGCCTTAGCTGACGCTCAATCGTCTTAAGTTCTATATTCGTATGTTTGGTACTAATTGAGTTGGCAATACATTCTTTAACAAACTCTGCTTTAATGGACGCTTCTGAACTTAAGAAGATGGAAGTAATCGCAAGCGGGATATTGTGATAATTACTATTTCCTTTTATTAAGGCAAACCTTTTATAGCGCTTATCCGGATCTGCTCCATAAATAATATTTCTGTACCGCTCGAACGTTTCAATCTGATCGCTGTAGTAGATCTTATGCTCATTGAATCGGGTCAGCACCTCTTTGGGAAGAACCGCTTCATTGTTCACAATATACAAATCCTTGTTAAAAGGGCCGTCCACAAAACGGAACAACAATTTATTATGTCTGTATACCATTACATGAAACATGCCTTCTTCCGTCATGATTTCATATATGATATAGGAATTCGGATACTGGAAATAGTAGTCTTCAAATGACTTTTGGGAACCGGATATACCAAGTCCTCTGGTGTTGGCACTATAGAAAAACAAGATCGCTCTTTGCAAAGTCGTCTTTCCCATATTATTGGTTCCGACAAAACATGTATTACCTGCTATTTCAGCACTGGAATAATCCGTATTGGCAATATTGATAAAAACGATTCTGTTAAGAATTCTTTTGTTCTCCATCGTCATCAATAGTTATAAGAGAAATAATTGTTTCAAGGTAATGAATAGCATCCATTACCTTATAGGTATCTTCATCTTCCTGTTCAAAAAAGCCCGCATTGGCAAGTGATCCGGCCACGTCTATAACTTTATCAATCATCTTATCTTTCCTTGACAAAGCAAATATTTTTTGTCTCAGACGTTCATTGGCAAAACACTCTTCTGCAATCTGGGTTACCCGATACCGTGTACCCGTAACAGGCTTTACATCCAGACAGGAGAAAAAGTCCATAACATCAATAAAGTGGGCAAACTGTTCCAGTTTCTTCTCCATATTGGCATTGGCCTCATCGGGCTGACTGAAATAATAGTAGTTGTGCCCGCTTTCCAATGTGTAACCAATATGGCTAAAATAATCCTTCAGTATTTTGAAGTTGTCTTCATGACTGATGCAGTCGTACAACCGTGCCTGGCTTCCATTTGAACTAATGAAGTTGCCTCTGCTGAGGATCTGAAATATTTCTGCTGTCTGTTTAGGAACCATGAAAACGTTATAAGTTTAAAGCTTTAAGTTGTAAGTTATTCCTGAACGATATCTATTCAACTTATCACTTTTTATTCTTTACTAATCTTCCTTCTTAAGAATCTTTATAAGTTTATTTTTGTACGTATGGCAAAAATCACTTATGTTTTTTACTACCCTTCTCCTTCGTAGCTTTTTTCTTTGCATCTTCAAAAGTTGTAACGCCTGTCATAGCATTTTCAACTTCCGGATTTAACTGGTCTGTTTTTGATTTTTTACTTGCCGTCTCCGCCTTTTTAGCTTTCGTTTTAACTTTTCTTTCTTTCACTTCCGTCTTTACAGACGTGGTTTCTAGCGCAGTTCCATAGGGTTCAGCACCTTCAGGCTTAGGTTCGCCTGCCATTTCTTTCTCAACAGACTTATTAGCTTTAAGCTTAGAGCCTTCTGCTTTTTGCGTTGAACTCACCATTTCTTCTACGACGACTTCTTCAACATTTGCCTCAACGCCCTTTACTTTTCCCACCGGTTCCCCCACTTCAGCCTTTAGCTTCTTAGGTTTAATGAGTGCATACCCCACCTTCTGCTTTTGCCCTTTATCATTGGTAAGCTCTATAAAGCCAAATTCATCTGTTATTTCAAGCTGAGGATCGTAGTCTATTGAAATCCCTACAAACAAAGAAATTCTTTTTTCAAGACCCAGTTCACCAATTTTTTCAGGGAACTTATACGACAGTATAAACTGAAACAAATCGACATTGCCGGATTGGAATTTTTCTACAAGTCCTGCAATATTAAGGCTTGCCGACTCTTCTTTGTATGTTTCATAAAACCCGTCAGACAATTTACCTGCCGGCTTCCTGTCCGTATGTCTAAGCAAATGCAGGCGGGAAGCTACCTTTTGGGTTAGTGCTGTACCCTGATCCGAATACAGGAAATCGATCGACAATCTTGTTTTAATAGGAACCCGCTTCCGGAACAGTAAGGCGTTGACAGAAGCTACCACTTCAACAAAATTGGTTTTGTACTTCAGCTCTTCGTAGTCTTTTAATTCTTTAAGACGCTGTATTTTCCGGTAAATCTCCGCCTGATACTGAATCTTATTGATATACTCAATAATCTGAGCCTGAATTTCATTCAGGTAATCCCGGTTTCGAACCAAGGTGTATCTCAGATCCAGAATAATGGAACTCAGTTCCGCATCCACAATGGTATTAAAAAATCCCTGAGCATTAGATATAATCAGTTCCGTTTCCTTTATAAGATTGATGATATCATCCCTCTTCCGCTTGTATTTACCAAGCTCCTGAAGTTTGATCAGGTAGTTGCCCTGATTTTTATAGGTCTCATCAATATTCTTATGCAGCTTTATAACTTCCCTGGATGTAGTGGAATTGATCTTTTTGAGTGACCTTTTGATGTTCCGAAGAAACCGTGGATTGCTATCAATTCTGTAATATTTCAGATTTTCATTAAGTGACTGAATATTATCATTGATAAAGCTGGTGGTAACCTCTCCAATCTCAAGTACTTCCTCTATAAAAGTGGTAATCCTGTCATCCAGACTGATTATGTTATTGTTTTCATGAATGATTTCATAAGTAGTAAGCTTTTCCAGCTTTTCATCACTCATGTCGTCCCTGGCAAGGATCTCGGATTTGTTTATGGATTCTTTATTTCCAAAAAGCATTTCGATAACCTCCTTATTTTGATAAAGGAGATTGAGTAGATCTTTAATGCTTAAAGGTTGCTTCACTTAAAATACCTGATTATGTTCCACTTTGGGGCTAAAAGGTGAATTTTAATTTTAGCCCAACTATAAAAATACACTTTTCTACCGGACCAGTGAAGCAGAATCGAGGGAATTCTTAGAATAAATTCGTTTAATTTGTCCTTCTCAGCCATCCGACTGATTTTCAACAACAATTCACCACTGTACCTATTGCCAGACACTACCACATTACCCGTACGAAAAAGATCACTGAGAATCAAGGAAATAGACATTCCAAACAATGAACAGGCCTCTTCAGAACTTTTGTCAAAGTTTCGGGTTGTACACTACTTCGTGGTAGACTGGGCATTTAATTTCCTATTTCAGCCTTTAAATCTTATGAAACTGAAAAAAATATTCGGGAGCCTTTTGACTGTATTGGGTGCTGTTACACTCCTGTATGCTGCATATATTTTTATCACCAGTAAAACACCGGAATGGAGAACGCTCATTGTCTGTTCCGTTATCGGCCTACTATTCTTTTCTTCCGGAATAGGCTTAATAAAGGGTCTTAAGGATGAAAACTAACTACTTAAATGCTTTTATGTAAAAAAATTTCAAAATCGTCTTCCTGTACACATTATATTAATTATCAGCCAATCACAAGCCCCAACCCAATACCTGCAAAAAAAGCTCACACCACGCCTCTATCCATTTCCTTAAAAACTCCTAATTTGCGGGACAAAATAGTCAGGTATGCGAAAGAACTTCTCAGGGGACGGTCTGCAAAAAGGAAGAAAAAGGAAAAGGGTAAAACTTACGCTTTTTGCTCGTGTACTTCTACTTTTAATTTTCGTTGGCAGTGCAATTTTTATCTGGAATAATTTCAGATACCTGTTCAACAGCCAACCCATTCTGAACAATAAGTATTATCCACTGGAGCTGGATACTATTAACACGATCCGAAAAAAGCTGTATACCCAAAAAGCAGGAAAGGCCGAACTGGAACAACAGTTTCTTACCCTGATTAATACCAGAATATTTCCCTACTGGTATGGTACCAAATGGAATTTCCACGGGACGACAGAGATACCCAATGAAGGAAGTATTGCTTGCGGATACTTTGTTACAACAGTCTTACGAGATATGGGAGTCCCTGTTAAAAGAAGCAGGATGGCTCAATGCCCTTCTGAAGAGATGATCAGAAGTCTTGTTTCCAAAAAGAATATTCATCACTTATCAGGTATGGATATCCAAACATTCGAAACCAGACTGAAGAAGTTTGGAAACGGATTATACATAGCAGGACTGGACAAGCATACCGGGTTTATACTGCTATCCGATGAAGGAAATTATTTTATTCACTCCAGCGGTTCCTTTCCTTATCAGGTCATCAAAGAACCCTTATTAAAGGCAGGGGTACTTATAAAATCAAACTACAGAGTTGTGGGAAAGGTAAGTTCTGATGAAGCTTTGTTAAGAAAGTGGGTAAGCCATCAACCAGCCTAATCAGCACGTACCTTGCTCTGGTTTATATTTCTACAATCCTTCTTATACCTAAAAAGGGACCATTTAAGCTAAAACGGTCCCCTGATGGTTTATTTAAAATGGCTTTTATTATTCCATTAACCTTCTCAAAATTTTACCCACATTGCTCTTTGGAAGTTCGTTTCTAAATACGATATGCTTGGGCACTTTGTAAGAAGTTAAATATTTTCTGCAATGTTCCTTAATTTCTTCTTCTGTCAGAGATGGATCTTTCCTAACCACAAAGGCTTTAACGGCCTCATTCGTTTTTTCATCCGGTACACCTTTAACTCCGGCTTCCAGTATTTTCGGGTGCATGCACAATACTTCCTCTACTTCATTCGGATATACATTGAACCCACTCACCAGTACCATTTCTTTTTTTCTATCCACGATTCTGAAAAATCCGTCTTTATCCACTGCAGCCATATCACCGGTTTTAAACCATTCGCCCACCATTACATTGGCTGTTTCTTCTGGTCTTTGCCAGTAGCCTGCCATTACCTGAGGTCCTTTTATCCATAATTCTCCCGGTTCATCAATACCCACTTCCTGTCCCTCATCGTTCATTATCTTCAGTTCTGTACTTGGTACAGGCAATCCTATAGAACCTAACCTCATTCTTCCGTCTACAGGATTTACGCAGGCTACAGGAGATGTTTCTGTAAGCCCATATCCCTCGGCAAGTTTGGTTCCGGTAATTTCTTCCCACTTCTGGGCCACCGGTTTCTGAACCGCCATACCTCCTCCTACAGTCATCTTAAGATGTGAAAAATCAACGGTTTTAAAATCTTCCTGATTCAGAAGCCCGTTAAATAAGGTATTCACCCCTGTCATTAAGGTAAAGGGATAGGTTTTAAGCTCCTTGATAAACGCCTTCATATCTTTTGGGTTGGTAATCAGAACGTTTTTAGCTCCGTACTTCATCATTACCAAAAGGTTTGCGGTCAAAGCAAAAATATGGTACAGTGGAAGCGGGGTAATCACAATTTCTTCCCGCTCTTTCAAAACAGGTTTAAACCATTCTGCACTTTGAAGGGTGTTCGCCACAATGTTTCTATGTGTAAGCATCGCTCCTTTGGAAACCCCTGTTGTTCCTCCCGTATATTGCAAAAAGCAAAGATCAGAGCCATTCAGTTCCGGTCTTACCCAGGTCGAAGATCTTCCCAGTTTTAAAGCATCATTAAATTTAACGGCTTCAGGAATATTATAGGGCGGCACCATCTTTTTTACATATTTTACCACCAGATTTACAATGGTACCTTTTAATGCTCCCTGCATATCCCCTATCTGGGTAATAATTACATTTTTTATGTCCGTATTTTTCCTGATCTTCTCAAGCTTATCTGCAAAATTTGCCAGAATCACAATCGCCTTTGCACCGGAATCTTTAAACTGATGTTCCATTTCCCTCTCTGTATAAAGCGGATTGGTATTCACAATGACAAGCCCCGCTTTGATGGCTCCGAAAATCACCACAGGATTCTGAAGCAGATTGGGCATCTGAATAGCAATTCGGTCGCCCTGTCTGAGCTTTGCATGATTCTGTAGGTATGCGGCAAAGCAGGTGGAATGCTCATCAAGCTCCTTAAATGTCATGGTCTTACCCATGTTTACAAACCCAACCAAATCTCCATATTTATTAACACAGTCCTCAAAAAAATGCAATAGAGAAGCGTATTCATCAGGATTAATTTCCGGACAAACGGCCTTTGGGTACTCATTTAACCAGGGTTTACTTGCCATGACCATATTTTTTTTATTTAAAGTGATTAACTGTAAAAACGGAATCAGATTATAACAGGTTTATCCAGTTTGAAAAATATTCCGTAACAATGATAAACTATAACATTTTCAATATAATAAAAATAAAACTATTGATTATAAGAATTTTCAGTATACACAGCAAAATTTCACTCAATTTTCCTTATATCCGGCTGCTATTGACCGGGCCATTTTGCCAAAAATAAAATGATGAAAGGGCAGCATCAGATACCAGTAAATCCTTCCGGGCAGGCCCTGGGGTCTGAAGGTAGCAGTTTGCTGAAGGACATTCTTTTCTCCTTTTCGGGTAAACTTCCATTCCAGCCAGGCCTCGCCCGGCAGTTTCATTTCAGCATATAAAAGCAACCTTCCGCCTTCCCTGTCCGATAAAATCACCCTCCAGAAGTCCAGTGCGTCTCCATTAGACAGGTTTTCCGGATCTCGTCGACCCCTTCTTAAGCCAACTCCTCCGACAAGTTTATCCAACACCCCTCTGACCTTCCAGAGCCCATCGGATGCATACCAGCCGTTTTTGCCCCCGATAGACCAGAGCTTGTTTTTGGCTTCTTCAACATCCACCTGAAGAGCTGCTTCCTGCTCATCCCTTGCACAACCGAAAACAGGTACCTGAATCAGATCCATCATGGTATGCTGGGCCTCGCTGCTGATGAAAGAATCCTTCCAGCTCGAGACGACCATATTTTCCTCTATCTTTCTGAAAGCTTTCCGGACCGCTTCTTTATAGGTTACAGGCTGAATATTCAATAGCTTTTCCAGCTCTTTATCCTTCGCCACGACATCAACTTTCATACTTTCCACCAGGTTGACCGCAAGGTTATAGGAGGTTGACGTTATAAAATACAGCCAGTAAGAGGACAAACGCGGAGTAAGGACCGGTACATCGATCATATACCGTTTCAGACCTCTTACTTCGGCGTACTGCATCAGCAAATCTTTATATGTAAGCACCTCCGGTCCGCTTATATCAAAAGCCCTGTTAAAACAACGTTCATTCAGCAGCACTCCGGTTAAAAACCTTATCACATCTCCCACCCCTATTGGCTGAATTTTAGCATGCACCCATCTGGGTGTTACCATCACAGGAAGCTTTTCAACCAGGTCTCTGATAATCTCGAAGGACGCACTTCCGGAACCTACGATAATCCCGGCACGAAGAACCGTTAAAGGCACCCTGGACTGCCCCAGTACACCTTCCACCATTTTTCTTGATTGAAGATGAGGAGATAGTATTTTTTCATTTACAATACCGGTAAGAAAAACAATTTGACGAGCTGAACTGGCATTCAGATAATGCACGAAATTCTGCGCAGAGGCTCGCTCTTTGTCTTCGAATTTTCCTATGGAACCGGTCAGGGAATGAATAAGATAAAAGGCTACATCAAAATCCAGTGGCGCGTTAGGAAGATCGACAGGTTTTAAAAAATCCACCTCAAAAACGCTGACCTTATCTTTGTATGTATCATACGTATCAAGCCTTCTCCTGTCACGAACGCAGCATATCACTTCATGTCCCTGCTCCAGCAAAACCGGCAAAAGACGTTTTCCTATATATCCATTGGCTCCTGTCAGTAATATTTTCATAAGTCCGGAAGTTCTTATATGAAAACAATGATAAATTTGTTTAAGTTAAAAAATATGCTGCAACAACAGCTATTTAGATCCACTGGTAAATAATTTAGACATTCCCCTTATAAGATTTATTTCATACTGGAATACCAAATTTCTAGACAATACCATGAAAACCTTTGTGAAAAAATAATTATATCCCTTAGTTTTAAACTGCCTTGTACTGCATACAAATGAAAAAAACATTATCGATACTATTATCTTTTTTTTACATTACCCTCTTCGCTCAAACAGCGGAAGAATACTTTCAAAGCGGACTTGAAAAACATAACAGGGAAGAGTATTCCGAAGCGATAAAGGATTATACCTTAGCTATCAGTGCCAATAAAAACCTTAAAACGGCTTATTTCAATCGCGGAGCATGTGAACTGGCTTTAAATAATCTAAAAGCAGCAATGGAAGATTTTAACAAAGCCATTGAAATAGATCCCAATTATCCCGATCCTCATTACGGCAGAGCTACAGTGTTTGCCACTCTGGAACGCTACAGGGAAGCTTTGGCTCCTCTGGACAAAGTAATCGAACTGGATGAAAAATTTCCTAATGCCCTACTTCTCCGGGGGCAACTTCGTGCTCAGACCGGTAACAAAAAAGGTGCATGCGATGATTTTATGAGGGCAGAAAAACTGGGCGACATGAAAGCCAGTCTTTACCTTGACAACTATTGTACGTCTACTCCCAAACCCAGGGAGTCTTTCAGCTTAAACTGGTCTGAAAACGAAAACTGGATTATCGGCAATAGTCAGGAAGATGATCAGATCAAAATAACCGAACTGATACATGCTAATGAATCCATAGACAACTGGACAGAGCTGGGCTACATGAGTTCGATAAAAAGAGCAAGGGTATTGTCTGCAGAAAAAGCAATGAGCCTGTTCTACGATCAGGCTAAAACGGAAGCCCCTGAGGCCAGACTCACACTGCTGGAGCAAAGTGACTCTACTGCTCAATTCCCATGGATTATCTTTACCATTGAAGCTCCAGGGTTTATCAGTGACCCCACTCCAGAATCACAACTATGGTATGTGGTACTGGGAGATCAGGCTCTGTATGCAAACTTTATAGCCGTAAAAGAAGCCACTTTTCCAAAAGACAAACGACAAAAGTGGATCGACTTTTTTAAGACCGGGAAAGTGATTACCAGATCCAGATAAGGCTTAAGAGGTCCCTGATAATAAACGTAACTTATTTCACCGCGGTGATTAAGTCAAAATTGCCATTGTTATAATCAATTCTGAAAGTTAAATAGTTTTGATCTATCGACCCTGCAAGAACCGAAAAACGGTAGGTCTGTGCTAAATTATATCTGTTACCGTTTGGCGTGATCTGGACTTCGTCTGCAATGATATCGTCGGTAGAATTGTAGAAGTCGACATGTATTTTAATGTGATTGTTATTAATTCTTGTAATCACCACTTTATCTTCTACCAGCAGACCATACGCTCCTAACTGGTTGTCATAACTGCCCAATGCATAAGTACCTGCAACCATTGCAGCATGATCCACCTCAATATCCTCCACTGTACAGCCCGAAAGGGATCCCACCAATACTACCATAATGGGTAAAAGTTTTTTTCATTTCAAATCCGATTTTTGCTCATTAAATATAAAGGAAATTGATTTTCATGACAAACATTTACATAATTGGATATAAATAAGGCATTCTAAAGTGAAAAAAGTTATTTTTAAACCATGATCCATTCTATTGTCAAAATCAGCCATTTGAAGTTCATCTGGTGCCTGTTACTTTTGGTTTCCTGTTCGAATAACAGGAATCAGGTTCAGGAGACTACTTCATCCATGAGTTCTAGCTATATGTTCCCTCAAGAAAGCATTAAAAATTTTCAATGGTTTCAAGAACCAGCATCATGGAAGGTAAGTCCGGAAGGATTATTCATTGAACCAGATTCGGGTTCTGACTTCTGGCAAAGGACGCACTATGGATTCCGAAATGATAATGCCCATTTCCTCTACAAAGAAGTGGAAGGAGATTTTGAGATGACCACCACCGTTTCTTTTTCACCCCAACACCGGTATGACCAGGCTGGCCTTTGTGTACGTATTGATGAAGACAACTGGCTTAAAACCTCAACGGAATATGAGACCAGAGAATATTCACATCTGGGAGCAGTGGTCACCAATCTCGGTTACTCAGACTGGTCTACTCAGGAAATCCCTGCGAATATCAGAAGGGTTGAATACAAGATTATCCGGAAAGGAAAAGACTTTGAAGTCTATGCAAAATTTGGTCAGAAAGATTTTCAACAGATCCGCATAGCGCATTTGCATAAAGATGCTCCTAAAATTCAGGCAGGCCTGTATGCCTGCAGCCCTACGGACAAAGGTTTTTCCGCCTTGTTTGAAACTTTCGAAATCAAACAACAGAACTAACAGGCTTCCTGTCAGGAAGTCTCGTTCTTGAAAAACAACTGGTAGTAGTGCATCTGGCGTATTTCATCGTATCCTCTTTCAATATAGTCTCTATTGCCATGGATATAAACATGAAAGTTTTTATCCAGCTTTAAGATGCTCTTAAAAATTTTCTTATTGTTTTTAAATGCTCCGTTAGAAATGGTAAATTCATCAAAGGTGGTCACCTGGTTCTTTTCCTGAAACTGCTCTTTATAGGTATTAAAAGCAGTCACCATTGACTCTTCATTTCCCATTACCTCTTCCTGAAACTCCATGATGTTAAACACTTCCTTTTTGGCAAAGTACTGAACAGATCTGTTCATCAGCTCTATCTGATCTGCTTTGCTTACTTCATACTCCTTGTCCAGTACTTCATTACAAAACTCTTTGGTAAGTTTCATTAAGTTCTGCGTATGAAAGTAATTATCTTCATGCTGCTTTACTTTCAGAAAATCGTTTTTCCAGTACAGCGCTTCCTGACCTTTATTGGTATTGTCTACCACACATAGCTTGTAGCCATGCTCCCTGTTGGTGTTAAAAATCAGACAGCCTTTGTCTAGTTTGTTAATGTTGACTCCCTGCTCGTGTTCAATCTCAAATGTATCCGATTCCTGAAATATCCGAAGATAGGTATCCTTGTTTTCCGATTTGAATAAACCAATAGCATCCATAACATCTCCGTTGACAACACAATCGGCAAAGTAAACGAGGTAAAATTCTCCTCCCTTTATGTTATGATGATTGGACTTATCATAAAGATGCTTGGCGATGTTGATACTTTGCAGGTAGAAACAGTCGGGGTCGTCAAAGATTTTAGACGCGTAAGTATACACTTCATTAAGGGCAAGCTCTGCATCATGGAAAAAGTTATAGAACAGCTCTCCCTTAAAAGGAGATAAAAAATACTTCATCAGGAGTTCCTTAACTATGGATTCTTTGAAAACCAGAGGCCCTTTTGATAGCTTCATCCCCTCTTCCTGAAGACTGTTTCCGATATTATGGACAACAATATTATGTAACTTAACTTCTGTAAAATCAATCATTTAATCCTCTCCGGTCGTGATTTCATATTAAGCCGGTAACGAATTTACTATTTTCCACTGAAAGGAAAAAAGCAGAAAGGTTTAAAGCTGAAAGTTAAACAAGCTGTTGAGCTATTACACGATGGAATTCAATTCTTTATCTCAGTATCTATCAGTTATAAGCTAACACTCAGGCATATTAACAGAAACGTTCACTGCCAGCCCCCCCAATGAAGTTTCTTTAAACTTTTCATTCATTGCTTCTGCCGTCTGTTTCATGGTGCTGATAACGTTTTCAAGACTTACTTTGGCATGGTCCGGATTTCCTGCAAGCCCCATCATACTTGCTGTAATTGCTTTAATCGCTCCCATAGAGTTTCTTTCAATACAGGGAATCTGAACGAGCCCGCCAACGGGATCACACGTAAGGCCTAAATGGTGCTCTGCAGCTATCTCAGCAGCCATCAGCACCTGAGCCGGAGATCCTCCCAGACACTCCGTCAGAGCGGCCGCTGCCATTGAAGACGATACTCCTATTTCAGCCTGACATCCTCCTGCCGCTGCACTTATCGTAGCTCCCAACTTAAAATATTTTCCTATTTCCCCAGCTGTAAGAAGAAAACGACAGATATCCTCTTCTTTTACTTCCTGACCCGAAAAACAGACATAATAAAACAAAACTGCCGGTACTACTCCGGCCGACCCGTTTGTCGGAGCCGTCACAATTCGCCCCATCGATGCATTCACTTCATTGATTGCCAAGGCAAGACAACTGATTCTTGTAATGACTTTTTTAAAATCGCGCCCAACCTTCATGGCCTCTATCCATTCGTCGGCATTATTGTAGTGGTGTACCCTCAGAAGCTGTTTGTTCAGTGCTGCTGCACGTCTTTTCACTTCTAGTCCGCCCGGCAATATTCCCTCCTGATGGCACCCTGAATAAGCCGCTTCTTTCATGACTTTCCATATGCTCATCAACCTCTCTTTTATTTCGGCTTCAGATCTGAAGACTTTTTCATTTTCAAGTACAATATCAGAGATAGAGAGGTGGTGCTGAATTGCTGCCTTAACCAGATCCTGAGGAGTTGTACACGGATAAGGCAACGATTGTGCTTCTGTAACAGTGGATTCTCTTTCGCCTTCTTTTACAATAAAACCTCCTCCTATCGAATAAAAAATTGCTTCTGACACAAGGGCTCCTTTTAAGGAGGCTTTGAATTTCATCCCATTGGAATGATAAGGAAGGACCTGGTGCTTATGAAAACAAATGTTATGAGCAGGGTTAAACTTAATATGTAATGAGTCAGGATATATAACGCCTGACGCACATACCTTTTCGTAATAAGCATCCAGCAGCTTTTCTTCTACTTCTTCCGGATCAAGATTCATTAATCCGAACAAAACTGCTTTATCCGTACAGTGCCCTTTACCAGTAAGTGCAAGAGAGCCATACAACTCCACCACCACTTCGTCAAACGGTTTACCTGATCCTGTCAGGTCATTCATCCATTTTCTGGCTGCAATCCATGGTCCAAATGTGTGAGAACTCGATGGACCAATGCCGATTTTAAGCATATCGAATACACTTAAATACCCCATAAGCACCAATCTCTAATAAATTAATCTTCAATAGGAAATTCCCTGTCACAGGAATCACACTTATATACTTTTTTCAGAAAAATTGGATACGTTACGGTAATTAAAGAAAGGATAATTGAGAAAAAATTTTTCAGACTTTTGCTGGAGCTTACAAAATGGACTCTGTCTGAGCCACAGGAAGGACAAGCAAGACTTTGTTCGTATGACTGCTCTGTAAGTCCCAGAATTTCAAGCGCAAGAAACTTAAATTTTTCATTAATCTGTAATTTGATACCTCCTGTGGCATTGGCATATAAAGGGTTGATTGCCACGATATTCTCGTCTTTTAAAAAACAGGGAATACCCGAATCTTCCAATTTTGCCTTAACAATATTGGCTTCTACAGGATTATCAAATGACTTAATGGTAATTAATTTCATGCTATACAATTAACGAAAAAACACAAGCAATTTGATTCAAAATTCCTGTTTAATATTACACAGATCTAAGAAACAGATAAAAACATAGGAATTTAGTCGTAAATTGCGCTCAAAAACAACGAATAATGGCTTGTCCTTTTTGTGATAAAAAAGTTCAGGAAGGTTTTCTAAGTTCAGAGAATTTTGTAGCAATCTACAACATAGCACCCGTCCTTCCCGGTCACTCTCTGGTTATTCCTAAAAAACACGTAGAAAGTCTGTTTGAATTTACCGATGAGGAAGTGGCTGAATTTATGATATTAGGCAGAAAAGTAGCCTACCTGCTTACGAAAGCCCTCAACACCGATGCTTTTGACTGGGCTGTACAGGAGAAAGAAGCGGCAGGACAATCAGTCCCTCACGTACATATGCACGTGGTACCAAGAAAAATCGGTGATCTTCCCAACCCGGGAGACTGGTATCAGGAACTGGAAAAAAGCGAAGTGCATATAGACAGCGCCAACCGGAAAAAACTTACTCCGGAAGAAATGAACAGCATTGTTACGATGCTCAGAAATAAAGCAGCTGAATTAAATTTACAATAGGTCCGACCTATCTGAACTTAAAATTCACCCCTGCTGACAAACTTAGTATGTTAAAAAAGCTAAGTTTGTCAGCTAGACAATAATACAGGTAGGTATCCACTGTACCACACTCCAGGTAGGGTTCAACACCTTTTAGCCACCAGTCATGTTTTACAGCAATAAAGGATTTTACTCCGGCAAAAACAGTGGAATGAAAAGCATTGGTCTGGTAATAACCTTTCGGATATTTATCCGGAAGCTTAAGAAACGCGTTATTACCAGTCTCCATATTCAGCGTTGTTCCAAGGTACAGTTTATCCTGACCACCTCTTGACTGAAACACGTTTAAGGTACTTTTAAAGGCAATCGTATGGATCGCCTTGGGTGCGTACGCCTTCGGAACGTATCCATAAAACACCCCCACACGAATTTTATCATTCAAAAGACTATACCCCAAACCGCCCGACAATAATCCCAGGTTCCCGGCATATTGTAACGTGTAAACCCTTGGAAGCGATCTGTGTTTTCTTGAGGTAGCATCTGCACTCAATGCCGTCCTGCTGACCGCATATAAAACCACAAAAGAAACTACCTTTTTTACCAACCCACTCATTGCAATGTTACTTCTTTGACCTTTATATTTTCCGAAAGTGTAATCTCATAGAATATTCTCTTCAACATACTGGGTACTACCACATAGTTGGTTTCATCGTTGTAGTAATGCCCCTGATAGGAGGTATGCACATGTCCGTGAACCGATAGCTGTACCTTATACTTTCTCATCAGGTTTACATACAGCAATTCATCCTCTTTGGAAAACTGATCGCCAAATGGAGGAATGTGCGTAATTACTACCAGTTCCCTATCTCCAGCAGCACTTAGTTCTTTTTCCAGCCACTCAAAATCCGGTCGTTTATTGCTTTCCCAGAATACATCGTCAAAGAAAACAATCTTTTTACCGCCAACATCAATGGAATAATTGTACACCTCAAATATCTGCCGGTAAACCTCACCTCCACCCGCCAGGTAATCATGATTGCCAATTACGGTGAAATAAGGTTTATTCAGGCCTTTCATGATGTCCTGAAATATTTCATATTCCTTTAACAAGCCTTTATCTGCTATATCTCCTCCCACCACTACAAAAGAGATATCTTTTCTGCTGTTTATAAGGTCAATGAATTGCTCCAGCTCTTTATAATCGTAATGCGTATCAGAGACCACTGCGAAGGTGATATCGTCTTCGGCCATATCGGAAAGAATTTTATAAAGCCAGTCTGTATTTTTTGAAAGAAGATTTTTCAGACCACCTTTTACCTGTGTCACGTATGGACTGTACTCAAAAACTCCATTACAGGCCGATAGCACCAGCAAAAACAGCACTACCAACCCGGCATTCTTCACACCGCATTTCATAATCAAACCTCAAAATTCGTTTAGTTCAAAACACATCGAACTAAATTATTTAAACAACCTCACTAAGATATTTTCTTCGTTTTTAATTCTTAATAAGCTTTAATTAATGATATATGGCAGGATTTTCATAGTTGAATTACAAGCAAATTCAACTATGAAAAGATACTTTATTATAATTTTACAGTATAACGGAGATACACATCACACCGCAATTACTTGCCTTTGATGATTTTCTCAAGATTAGCAGGAGAATAAAATACAGACTTTAATGTCTTATTATCCGACTTCCGGTATACTAAATATTTACCCGCACTCTCGGTATAATAAGCCTCCGTATTATCCAGATTTTTGTAATGCGCAATGGTTTGTTCTGCCTCTTCTACAGAGTGGCATACTTTGCTCATATTCGATCTCTGCACTTCATCAAACAACTCAGGGAACTTCTTTCCCAGACCAAATTCCAGGACAGCACCAGAAAGCACATATTGAAGGTCACACAGGGCATCTGCCACAGCAACAATGTCTTTCTTTTCAATCGCTTCTTCCAGTTCTTTCAACTCCTCCGCAAGTAACGCAACTCTTAACTTGCATCTCTTTTCACTTGGAATAAGAGGTTCAGGCTCTATAGGATGTTTAAATGTCTTATGAAATTCGGCTACATGACTCAACGAATTGATAGGTTCCATGGATTGGTAGTTAAGGATTTATCTGATTCAAATGCCCTCTGTTATATTGGAAGGGCATTTAAAGTTAAACCTTTATTTTCACAGAAACCTTATTTTGTAAGAAGAATTTGGCCCAAACCTACTTAACTACTGACTTTCACACGATTTGTTTTTTCAGATAGTCTGCCATCAGCTTTTATCAGGGGCAAATTCAAAATCCTCTGTTCTTGGCATATGTTGGATCATATCAATAATTTCCGGTGGAGGTACGGTAAGTTTTCTGGTAGCCAGATCCATCCAGGCACCTTCCACTGTGATGACCGCGGACAACACCCCATCCGACCGGTGGATCTGATGGACGATTTTCCACCGTGATGCATCCCTGCGCATAGAGGCCACCTTGATATCCACTGTAATAGAGTCGTTCATACCTACTTCCCTCAAAAACTTTGTATGCTCGCTAAACAGGATCGGACCTATATTCAGACGTGCAAGTTTTTCAACCGAAAACCCAAAATCTTTAAAAAAGCTAACCCTCACCTGTGCTGCGTAGTCGTTATAGGCAGAATGCCTCAAATGTCTGTTGGCATCTATATCAGCCCAGATGATGTCATACGTTTTGGAGTACCCCATAATTCTTCGTCTCTTTATATTGTCATTTCAGGCTTTACCCTATGAAAATCATATAGCCCCACCCAGGAGCGGGGCTAATGAAAACAGAGCATTAACCTTACTAAAGTTCTTATACGATCTCAATGATTAGTTAACCAATTAGCCTGCATTTTTATTCCATTGGTCAAAGAATAATAATCATTAATAACCCGGAATGTTAACAAAATAGCTCATTCCCTTAATCTTTGGATTGTCGATGAGATTGACAACGGAAACTATTTCTATTCCAATAATACTATCGTTTCTATGAGCAGATAAAAGATCGGTGAATATTTCACTCAGATTATTGGTAACGGAGACCACCATACGTTTTTCTTTTATTTGTTCACGAGAAAATTCATCATGACCATCTGCCGTTTTCGTCAGGTGGTATACAATTAAAAAGTTACTGGTCCGCATAGCATATTTACTTATGTTCACTATCTCCCTGACACTGGCTATTAAAAGGATCTCAACCCCAGCAATGTGAGAACTTTTGCATATAACGTTCCCGTTCTTCAGGACTAAGTTTGGCCAGTTTCCGTTCAAATCTTTTCCTCCAAAACAAATTATGCTGTCCCCCACCGCAACTTCTCCTTCCAAATCCGGAGAAAAGAATTCTGGAAAGAACAAACAATCCTAAAGCCTGGTAAATGGTAATAACAGGCCCATTAAACAACTCTGGTATTAACCAGTTCCACAATTGCATTGTAATGAAACCGAATACAACTACTACCAGAATTCCCAGTAGCACAAAACGGATCATTTTTTTAAAACAAAATCCCATACGAGTCTTATTTTTTAATTTCTTTATAAAATTCCTGTAAACGTTTTCTTAAATGCAGCACAGCATAACGTTTTCTGCTTATTAAGGTGTTGACAGGTTCCCCGGTCAACTCTGCAATTTCCTTAAAACTCTGGTCTTCAAACTCGTGTAACATAAAGACTTCTTTTTGCTCCACGGGCAACTCATCCAGTGCCTCCTGCACTGCTTCCCACAACAGGTTTTTGAAATATTCGTCATCAGGCGAATTTCCCAGGTCCGGTAGTATATCTTCCAGAAACAGCCCTTCATGCTCCTGGGTATCATTAAAATCGGTAAACGTTTCCGGCTTCTTTTTTCTGTAAAGATCTGTGATTTTGTTACGTGCCACCCTGAACAGCCAGGAAGTGATCTGATCAATGGTATCTATACTTGCAGAGGACTGGGTCAACTGAAAAAACACATCCTGCAGGATATCCTCTGCATCTTCCTTTGCTTTAACCCGTTTCCTGATAAAATTAAACAGCCTGGTTTTCTCCTGCTGGACAGTCTGTTCTATTTTATCCTTCTGTGTCTGGGTCATGTAGAGTGGTAACGATTCCATTTGTAGATGTTGACGGATAAGTTCAAAAAATATTTTAAGGAAATTTTAATTTTTTCATATTTCCTCCTGCTACCAAAACAATTTATCTTGCTCAAAATCTTTAACACACTGTTTTTGTGCGCAATACCTTCGTCATTAAGGAGAAAAATATTTTCAAAAACCTCCCCTATTTTTTCTTTTATCCCTTCCCCTTATACAACAATTATAAAAAAAGTAAATTCCTTCTTTGTCTTATCAATAAAATCTTCATAGCTTTGTACTATATTTAAACTTCAGTGCTAACACTCACTTCACATATCGCGGCAATTATTATTACGGTCCCTAGCAACAGAGGCCGATCCGGGATATGTATGAATTAAAGAAACTGATCTTATACCATCAGATATATAAAAATCCCGGACAGCAGTTCGGGATTTTTTTTTGTCCTGAATACACCCAATGGAACTAATTGACTCGATAATGAATAATTAAATAAGCCTTTTAAACTAATACACGTATGTTAAACGAAGAGAAAAAAGGAACCGACTGGCTTCTGATAGGAGCTTTTGCCGCTGTATACATCATATGGGGATCTACATATCTGGGCATTCGTTACGCGATTGAAAGCTTCCCTCCTTTTTTCATGGCAGGTACCCGCTTCTTCGCTGCAGGCTTAATTTTATATCTGACCGGACGACTCAAAGGAGCTCCCATGCCGGATATCAAAGAAGTTAAAACATCAACCGTTGCAGGATTTCTGCTATTGGTATTAGGCAACGGAGGTCTTGTATGGGCTGAACAACGAATTCCATCTTCTGTGGCGGCCTTGTTAATTACCATAGAACCTGTTTGGATCGTCCTATTATTATGGATGTTTAAAACAGAAAACAAACCGAGTCTGCTTACCTGGATCGGCATTATTACAGGAATGGCAGGAATGGTCATTATGACTGGTACAGGGGCCGGAAGAGATCTTATTCACTCTGATTCTTTAAGTATTTTCGCCATTTTGATATCTACCCTGGCATGGGCGATGGGATCTGTATATGGTACAAAAGCCAAATTTCCGTCTTCACCACTGGTGGCTACAGGATTACAGATGCTTTCAGGCGGTATCATACTACTGATGATATCTTATTTAAGCGGAGAGTTTGCTTCTGTTCATCTTGAGTCTGTAAGTTCTAGGTCTTTATGGGCTTTTATCTATCTGATCATATTCGGATCGTTGATCGGCTTTACTGCTTATGCTTACCTGCTTAAGGAGGCTCATCCTTCACATGTTTCCACTTATGCCTATGTTAACCCGGTGATCGCTGTGATTTTAGGTGTTTTCGTAGGGAATGAAAAACTTACTGCTCAAACCATGTTTGCCGGTGCCCTTATCATTGTCGCAGTAATGGTTATCTGGATTAGCGGGAAACCGAAAAAAGCCTTAAAATAACAAATTATAAAGGTCTCTTTACTGAGACCTTTTCTCTCTCTTCGCATTTGGTGTGAATAGGTTAATAGAAACTTATTCATTAAATCTTTTTGGAGGAGCACTTTTTTTTATACCGTCATGTTTTTAAATAAACCCCGAAGCTTATGAATATCCTGCATGACACCATTGAAAGGAAATTCTATACTTTTATAGATGGCAAAGAATATTTCCTTGAATACAACATAGTCAGTGACAACCTATGGGAATTCACCTGTAATTACTTATCAAGGATTGTAACCAACCTTAAAGAGATAGACGTGCGTGAATCGATCATCGAACATGCATTAGAATATATGAAGCACCACAACATAAAGCTTTTTGAAAGTGGCTCCTGTCTCGATGTCAGGGATTTTATTGACCGAAAGAAAGAGATTGATTACCTGTTAAACTATGTAATCAAATAGTTTAACAAAATATCCGAATCCGTACTGTACGAATCTGCGTTCAATCCTGTAAATTGTAAGACAAAGTCTTTAGCTTTGTTTTTGTTATGGATATCAGGAAAGAGTTATTAAAAGAACATTCCAAAGCACAGATTACTAAGATTTGCAAATACATAAGTAACGATCAGGATCGCTTTCAGGAGCTGATGAATCTTTTCTTTAACGGGGAATACAGAGTAGTTCAAAGAGCAGCATGGGCCGTCAGTACTCTTGCAGACCAATATCCCTACCTGATTCGTCCTTACATAAAACAAATGGTTAAGTACCTGCAAAAAGATCCGCATGATGCCATCAAACGGAATACTATGCGCATTTTGCAATCCATAGATATTCCGGTCTCCGTCCAGGGTGAATTGCTGGATATCTGCTTTAAATATTTATCCACACCCAAAATTCCTGTTGCCATCAAAGCATTTGCCATGACCGTTGCTTATAATCTGGCAGCACAGGAAGAAGATCTGCTGAAAGAATTAAAGATAATCATACAGGATCAGTTGCCCTATGCCAGTCCTGCTTTCCTCTCACGTGCTAAAAAAATTTTAAAATAACGCACATTCCCCTCCTGTTTTTTATTTACGCACACCTGGAAAACAATCTGAAAGTGTACGATGTTAATAGTATAACAACGGGGTTGAAGCGGTGAGAAAGAAAGAGAAGAGTAGAAAAGGAATTGACCTCGTTCATGGATTGCTATACAAAAGATAGTCCCGTAAGACTATCTTTTTTTTATTGTGGTATCAATTAAAAATTAAGAAGTTATCATAAACCTTAATTTCCCTTTTCCGTTCTTATGATAAATCAACTATAAATTCAATAGCTATGTTAGAATACAGTATTCATATACTACAAAAGGTCAGCTTCGACAAAATTCTTTTTGAAAAGGAACTAAATAAATCTATAAACTTTTTAACTCCTCAGGAAACACTCCAACTTGAGAAATGGGTTGAATTTAATTATGGTGACAAATATCCTGAGATAATAAAGAACTTTAAGAATCTGTATTATATCTCCTATAATTAATATAAAAAGAACGGTAAGAAAATAAAAGGCATAGACATTTAAGATCTATGCCTTTCTTTTTTATGCAATGGCTATTACAAGGTTGCACTAAAAAGGTCCGAGATTGGCAACATCGCTAAAACGGAACCTACTGGAATTTATCGGGCTTTTTAAGCCTGACGAGCTGTTTTTTGCATCATCGAAAGTTATTCTACAATTTCAATTTCTGTTCTCCTGTTCAGCTGTTTATTTTCAGGCGTATCATTGGGTGCTACAGGTTTGGTTTCTCCGTATCCTTTATACGTAAGCCTTTCCGAAGCGATTCCCTTATTGATCAGATAATCTTTCACCGCATGCGCTCTGTTTTCAGATAATTTCAGATTGTAATCATCATTACCATCACTATCGGTATGACCGGAAATAAGCATCTTTATGGATGGATTGGATGATAATATTTCATAAACCCTCTCAAGTTCAGCTTCGGATTCTTTTCTCAAGGTAGCTTTATCCACATCAAAGAACACATTTCGAAGCACCATTACGGTACCTTTCTTCAAACCCTCCATACAAATTTCATCACCAATTTCTTTATAATGATCCAGGAAGGGAATGTCTATATTCTTGGAATAAAAAACATATCCCGGAGCTTCCACAGCAATTCCATAGTTTTTACCTGCAGGTAATAGTACAATGTATTTTCCGGTACTACTGTTAGATGAATAATTCCCAATTACCTTTCCTGTAGCATTATCTGTTACCACAATACTTGCAGCGATCGGCTTTTTATTGTCGCAGCCATAGACGGAGCCTTTCAACATTACTAAAGCAGCTTCTGCCTGAGATCTTTCCAGCACATATAAATCTTTTTCACCAATGCCACCTTCTCTTTCCGAAGAAAAATAAGCTCTCTTATTATCTGCAGACCAGACAAAGTAAACTTCATCGTCTGCTGTATTTATTGGATATCCAAGGTTCACGGGTTTGGTTAAAACCTGACCGGTTTCAGGATTTATTGTGCAGGAGAAAATATCGTATCCACCCATACTGTTATGTCCCTTGGAGCTGAAATAAAGCGTCTTACCATCCGGGTGAATAAAGGGTGAAAACTCATCTTTGGGGGTATTGATTTCCAGACCCAGCAGTTTGGCTGGCCCGAATTCTCCATTAGGCTGGCGCTTACTCATGTAGATATCTGTTCCACCTACACCGCCTTTTTTGTTGCTGACAAAGAATAGTGTTTTATGATCTGCTGTAATGGTCGCACATGGCTCCCAGTATGGTGTGTTGATGTTGGGCCCCAGACTTTTGGGTTTGGACCATGTTTCACCAGTTAATGTACTAACGTATAAATCACCATAATACTTCCCTTCTTCTACTTTATAAATAAACACCTGCTGCCCATCCGGTGAAATTCCCACACAGGCATCATGCGATGGAGTATTAATTTCATTACCCAGCTTTTCAGGAGGCGTCCAGCTATTACCTTTTCTGGTGGATATATAGATATCTTCAAAGTATTGATTGTCAATCTTAATTCCCCCTGTACTATTATCTCTTCTCGACGTAAAAATCAGTACAGATTCGTCGGCTGTCAGGGCTGGGACATAATCAGGATATGGACTGTTGATAACAGGACCAAGATTTTTGATTTTAACTTCCACTGGAGTTTTCATCAACTCCATACCATTTTTACAGTTCTGGATTAAATCTTCTACCGTCCTGATGTTTTCTTTATCAGAGGAACGTAGTTTAGATCTGTACAGAGAAAGGTGCTCTATAGCTTCCTCAAACTTATGAGACAGGTGATAAGCTTCTCCAAGATAAAAATCCAAAACAGGTTCTTTAATACCTCCGGCTTTTGCTTTTAACAAAAAAGGTAGGGCTTTTAACTTCTGATCTGATCGTATATAAGAAAGACTGATCAAATACGACACCTCCTGATCGTTTCCATCCAGGCTATCCGATTTCAAAAAATAGGTAAGGGCTGTTTCATAATCTTCTGCTTTGAAATACTCCAACGCTTTGTCTGTATATCTTCTTGCTGCTTTTGCATTGCTCTGAGCATAAGCCCCCAGCGTGAAAGAAACTGCAACGATGATCAGGAACCCTCTTAAGAAAAAAAACATATAATACATTTATTCATTGATAACTGGTACGAATCAGTACCCCTCTGTATTTTATCAGACCTTTTTGGTTAATTCTGATTTTTTAGCTTAATTCAAAATATCCCGTTGTACGACGAATACCAGAAAAAGTGACATTCTATTCGTTTAAATAATTATTAAAGTGCAATTTCAAAAAATAGATTATTTTTGAACAAACTGTTAAAATAGCAACGCTGTGTGCAGACACGAAAATTGTGCATTAAAATCCTAATCAACAATTCATAGTAGCATTCATAACCACCTAATAACTATTTTTACATAGTGATAGCTATAAAGCACATATATTTGAGAACGTTCTTATCAGCATTTCTTTGTATTGCATTAAGCTCCTGTCTCACAGGAAAGATGTATAACATGAGCGATGCTGAAAAAGAGCAACTTAAAGGCTATCATCAGAGAACTGCACAGGAGGTGATTGAAAAAAACAATAAAAACAGAAAAGCCAATCAACGACACGCAGAGAAAAACCGTCAGAGAATAAATAAAGAATTAGCAGAGTTAAATGCCAATACCAGCAAGGTAAAAAAGAAACGAAAACCTTCCGGCCAGTTTAAGTTCTATATTTACTAAAAACTTTTGTAGAAATGAGGACAAGGCATTCTCCTCATAGGTTTTATTTTTTTCCTTTTATTAAAAATATACGTCAGATTAATTTCATGTGCCCCCCCGGTTCTTGCAGGTGCCAGTCTGGACACTACAAAATCATAACTATAGGTTACAGCAAGATTGTTGTACTTCCAACCAATCAAAGCTATAAGTGACTCATTGTTTTGAACGCCTCTTTTATAGCGCTTCAGTCCGGGAATTCCTCTATACCAGATCCCGGAGATTAACTGATCATATACACCATACACCCCAAGATCTGTCTGATCGGATTTCCCCTGAAACTTATAGTGAATAGTTGGAATAAGGCTTAACTGCTTTTCTTCCTGCAAGGTTGACTTATCATGCTTTCGAAAGTTAATCTGATACCCGGCAGTAAAGGAATATTTGGCAGGCAGCGGAGCTTTTCCATCTACGAAAGACTGGTTAGGAGTATTGATATGGTTCGCAGCAAAGCCGAACCAAAGGTTCTCGGTGTAAATGACCGCTCCTGAAGAAAGATCCATAAACTGTTTCCGAACTTTTCCATTGTCATATCCTGGAGCAATGTTGCCATCGTGGTCGTACTGATAACTAAAAGAAAGATCTGAATAGTCAAGGGTTCTGGAGATATAGCCCAACTGAAGGCCTGGACGTACGACAATTTTAGAGGTCAGAAATATTTCATAGGAATACGCCAGAGAAACATCTGTACTATTGATCGTATTACTTCCCTGCCAGTCTTTATACACCTGCAGGCCCACACCGCTTCTGTATTTGGAAAAATAGGTATCTGCTGAAACAAGAGAGGTGATATACTTTCCGTCAAGCTTGGGCCATTGAATTCTCTGATGAAAAACAAGTCGTGTTTTATGTGTACTACCGGCAAATGCAGGATTTATAAAAAGCGGAGCTCCGTAAAACTGGGAAAACTGAATATCCTGAGCTTCAGCTCTCTTCCAGGTAAGCGCCACCAACATAAAAAATACAATTTTTATCCTGATTATCACCTAAGTACAAGTTTTTATGAATATTTGACGAATTTAACATTTTTTTACACAAACAACACAAATCATCTAACAAGATATTGAAATTCTAATATTTAGAGTTATTTTTATCTCTTTGTAAGCTGGGGTCTGTATAAAAATACTACAAAGATAACCTATTAATAATGAATACGTTAAAATTACAGACCTATACTCTTTATTCATTCATTTTGTTTTCTAACGCTGGTTAAACTAATTAAGTTATGGGGTTAACTTATACTAAAACTAAGTTTTTACTATTGTGCTTATGCCTCTCCATAGGTTTCAGAACGTTTTCTGAAGGAACCAGACAGCTGATGCCAACAGGTGCTGACAATGGTTACGTCCAGATATTTGACCTGAATACTTTATCGAGACCATTCGCTACATTTAACGCTCCGGAAGACTACCGACTGAATATTCAGGTATGTAACCCAGGTGAAAAGATCTACATGGGTTTTAAGCAAACCAACGACGATGTTTATTTTCGCCTCATGGATGGGTCAACCAACACCGCTGTTCCTATCCCCGGACTTACCCCAGTGCCCGGAACAACCAATACCTATAAACTTCCAAGTTCAGGAGCCGGTTACATTGACTCCTACGATAAAGCTTACAATGGACCAAGTCAGATCGTAGGTGCCGGAGGATACAACGCGTTAGAGTTTACCCCTCCCGGACCAGGTAATTACTACATAGAGTTTAACCCTAAATCGCCCACTACCCCAACCCCGGAAAAAAGAATTTTTACCTATTTCGATATTACTGTTGCCGACCCCACTATCAATAAAATTCAGACAGGAAGACTTTGGTCCAAAGCCTGGGATTTTACCACCAATGCTGATGCGAACAGATTTGTCGCTACCATGTACATCTATGCCAAAGACAGTATTATCACCTCCATAAATTTTAACGGAATTCAGCCTTTTGGATTTTCCATCTCCGCCAACTCCACCGGTACTACAAAAACCGGAGATCCGGAATTCGACAGACAATCCAAAATCGGAAATTACACCTATCCGGAATACAAACTTTTCTTAACAGAACCAGACACCAACTGCTTCCCTGTAGGGAAATTCGGTAGTCTGACAAAAGATCCAAGAATTACAGGATGTGATCCCGACAAAAGATGTATAGAAATTTATACCGACAAAGAAGGAACCGTTGAAATTCTCCTGGAATTCAATGGTCAGGAAGGCTATCAAAAAAATACCTCCGACCTGTTAATCAACACTCCTGTAAAAGTCGGATACAACTGTATTCCCTGGAATACCAGAGATGGCCTGGGCAATATTGTTCCCGAAAATAAAACCTTCAACATCACTGTCAATTATTTCAATGGTTTAACCCATTTGCCCTTATACGATGTTGAAAACCACCTTAATGGCTACATCGTTGAGCTATATGCTCCCCAAAAAGGTGGTACTGCAGTTCCCAAACTATATTGGGACGACAGCAGAATCATTGCAGGATCCAACCCCGACGGCACTGTGAACCTGACGGGGTGTTCGGGTGGCTGTCACCAGTGGCGCAACAGAGGATTTAACGAATGCGTGCCAACCTGTCCGGAATCCATCAACACCTGGTGGTATGCCAATGTAATTGAAAACAAACTGGAATACACGGTTCAGAACGTGACCGTTGATGCTGAAAGCAGAAATGCTCCGGGTGCGCCCAACGATACGACTGTCTGTGCGGATATAACCACATTCATCTTAAGCGGTAAAATTACAGGAGCCACCGGAGGAACATGGTCTGGTGGAAATGGAACCTTCTCCGACGTTAATGACCTCAATGCAGGTTATACGCCTACTGAAGCCGAAAAAGCTGCAGGTATGGTAAAATTATTCCTTACCTCCACTCCTTCAGCCGATTGTCCTACTGTAACAGACACCATGAGAATTTTCTTCACCCCTGTACCTACAGTTGATGCAGGGCCCAATTCCAACATTTGTATCAATACAACCACCGTGCAGCTAAACGGAGTTGTAACCAATGCATCTAAGGTAACCTGGACCGGAGGCCAGGGGAATTTTATCCCTGACAGAAACAGAGTAAATCCTGTTTACACTCCTACAAGAGCCGAGCTGGAAAGTGGTTCCATTGAGTTGACCTTAACTGCAACAGGTAAAGGACAATGTGGACCTGTAGATGGAAAAACGAAAATTATAGTGGTTCCAGAATCTGTAGCCGATGCAGGCAGAGACACCACGGTATGTGCCAACAATGCGGTTATTCATCTGAAAGGTAGTATCAGCGGTGGAACAGCTGGTACCTGGACTGGTGGAACCGGAACATTTTTACCTGATGCAAACACGCTGGACGCGACCTACATTCCTGGCAAAAATGAACTGGGAGCAGCCAACATTGTATTAAACCTCACTCCGCAACATAATCCTTGCGGAACAGTTTCCGACCAGATGGTTATCCAGCTTACCAGACCTCCAAGGGTAGATGCCGGACCGGATAAAGAAATATGTAAAAATGACGTGGTGCAACTTAATGGTTATGTGGAAGGAGCTTCCGGTATTCTATGGTCTTCAGAAGGTACAGGTACCTTTAAACCATCGGCCACTTCACTTAATGCAACGTATCACCCTTCTTCCGCAGATACTGCCAAAGCTTCCATTAAGCTCTACCTGACCTCTACAGGTAATGGCCTGTGTAATCCTGAAGTAGATTCTCTTACAATTAAATTCCGTCCAGCGCCTAAAGTTCATGTCAACCAAAACTTTATAGCCTGTGCCAACAATCCGAATGTAGCATTAAGCGCTACCGTAAAAGGGGCTTCAGGAATCCTGTGGACGTCTGTCAACTATGGAACCTTCACTCCTTCTGCCAGTCATCTAAACGTGACATATATCCCATCTGCCAAAGATTTGGCAGACAACCTGGCGATCATTAATGTAACTACCGTAGGAAACGATTTCAACTGTAGCTCTACTTCTGAAAGAATTCTTATTTTGATCGACCAAGCCCCAATAGTAAACGCCGGTCCGGATCAGACAATCTGCGCAAACAATCCTAACATAACCTTAAAAGGAAGCGCTACCGCTGGAACATCAGTAACCTGGACTGGAGGAAATGGAATTTACTATCCCAACAAAGACAGTCTGAATGTTGTATATACCCCTACTCCAGCAGAAATTGCATCCGGAAAGCTGAAACTTACCTTAACAGCTCAGGCTTCTTCCTGTCTTCCAGTAAGCGATGAAATAGAAATAACGTTCACTTCAGGCCCTGTTGTAGAAGCAGGTCCTGCTCAGAGTGTTTGTGAAAACAACCCTGCCATAACTCTGAACGGTAATGTAAGCCTGGGTGCCGGAATATGGACTGGAGGAAGCGGAACGTTTGCTCCGGATAATTCTTCCCTGGTAACAACCTATAACCCATCTGCGGAAGAAATTGCTGCGGGCTACGTTAAATTATACCTTACTTCTTCCAACAATGGAAACTGTAACAGTGAAACGGATAGTATTGAAATCACCATTATAAAAGCTCCGGTAGTTACAACAAGTGATTCCATTAGCGTTTGTAAAAACAACCCGACTGTTCAGCTAGACGGAAAAGTCACTGCTCCTGCCAAAGGCGGTGTATGGTCCGGCGGAAAAGGAGTTTTTTCTCCGAATGCCAACACCATAAAAGCTGTTTATACGCCCACCGCAGAAGAAATTAACTCCGGTAATTTAAAACTTACCTTAACCTCAACGGATAACGGACTGTGTAATGCCACCTTTGCCTATCAGGATATCACATTTACTCCAGCACCTACAGTCGATGCAGGACCGGATCAGGAGGTTTGCTCCAATACCTCAGGAGTTCAGCTAAGCGGAAGCAAAACAGTAGCAGGAGGTATAATGTGGTCAGGTGGTAACGGTGTCTTTACTCCATCACCAACCGCTCCCAATGCGGTATATGCTCCTTCTGTAGCTGAAATTCTCGCCGGAACAGTAACACTAACCATAGTAACGACAGAAAATGGTAAATGTAACCCGGTTTCGGATAATGTTACCATAAAGTTATCTCCTGCTCCTGAAGTCAATGCAGGACCGGATCAGTTTGTTTGTGGAACGGAATCATCCATCGTATTCAACCACGGAACCTACAAAAATGCAACCGGGATCGTATGGTCCACCAATGGCGGAGGATCGTTTAGCCCAAGCAGTTCGCTTATAAACGCAACGTATTCCATCTCAGCCAGTGACAAAGCCAGAGGGAATGTTACATTTGTACTCACTACAACCGGAACCGGGGTATGTCCACCGGTATCAGACGACATGGTTGTTACATTTACCACGGTACCGGTAATAGATGCTGGTCCGGATCTGTTTATCTGTACGAATGACTTGCCAATAAGACTAAATGCAATAGGATCCAGATCTACCTGGACGGGTGGTTCCGGAACATTTTCACCGGATGCCAAAACGCTGAATGCAACCTATACGCCTTCTGCTGCTGAACTGTCCAGTGGAGTCGTAAAGCTTAAAATAACCACAGATGCAACAGGGGCTTGTCCTCCTGTTTCGGACGAATTAACCATTCGTATTCCTAAAGGACCGGAAGTAGATGCCGGACCGGATCAGGTTGTCTGCGGTAACTCACCCAATGTCATCTTAAACGGAAAAGTAGTCAACGCGACCGGAGCTATATGGTCTACCAACGGAACCGGTTCTTTCCTGCCGGACAGAACCAGCTTGACCGCCACGTATGTACCATCCTCCGCAGACACCTCTGCCGGCAGCGTAATTTTGACACTGACCAGTTTGGGTAATGATACATGTTCTTTAGTTTCCGATCAGCTGACTGTGACCTTCAAAGATGCTGTAGTAGTGGATGCAGGCCCAGAACAAACATTGTGTGCGGATGTAAAAGGAATTCCGTTGCATGGGATTGTTCTAAATGCAAGCGGAGGTACCTGGTCTGGTGGTTCTGGCACCTTTAGTCCGAACCCGACAAGTTTAAATGCTACATATACTCCATCCACTGCAGAAATTAATGCAAAAAAAATAGTGCTCACCCTGACTTCTGTCAGCGACGGCATCTGTCCTCCTATTTCCGATAACGTAACATTTACACTTCAGGAAATACCGGAAGTAGAAGCAGGGCCGGATCAGACCGTTTGTGCCAACACTGAATTTATAAATCTTGCAGGTTCGTTTTCAAAGGCTGGTGGTGTTATCTGGAAAAGCTCCGGAAGCGGAATTTTCGCGCCTGATGCCTCTCAAAAGGATGGAACCTATTATATTTCCACACAGGACACGACTGTAAAGAAAGTTACCCTAACCATTACCACAACGGGGAATGGCGTATGTCCACCTGCTGAAGACAACATGCTCCTGACCATTACGCCTATTCCTGTAGTAGATGCTGGCCCTGATCAGGAACTTTGTGAAAATGTAACCTCCATAACACTGTCAGGAAAAGTCAGTGTTGCAACCGGAGGAACCTGGACGAGTACAGGTTCCGGAGCCTTCAGTTCCAACGGGCTCAACGCTGTTTACATACCAAGCGCATCGGATGTTAAAAACAGAATTCTGACATTTACCTTAACCTCTACAGGCAATGGAGCATGTGCAGCGGGTAAAGATGCAATGACCGTCAAATTTACCCCGATGCCTATAGTCAATCCGGGAAGTGATTTTACGATTTGTGAAAGCACCTCTTCTGTAACGCTCAACGGCATAGTGGAAGCAGCTTCCGGAGGAACCTGGACAACATCTGGAGATGGTGCATTTGGAAATCGTAATAACCTTAACACCTCTTATAACTTAGGAGGTGGAGACATCTCCCAAGGATCAGTAGTATTGACTTTAACAAGTGTCGGAAACGGCTCATGTCCGGAAGTATCGGCTTCTATAAAAATTACCGTATTACCTCTTCCTATGGTAAATGCAGGACCGGATCAGACGGTATGTTCTGATGTTACAGAGATCAGTTTATCCGGCTCCATCGACAATTATTCCTCTGCACAATGGATTTCTCAGGGAACGGGAATCTTCCTTCCCAATAGTTCAGATCTAAATGCCAAATATCAACCCTCACCCGAAGACATTGCAGCAAAGCAGATCAAACTTACCCTGAAAGGTGTTGGAAATGCACCCTGCGCCACCCTTTCAGACGAAATGGTGGTTAACTTCACCCCACTGGTAACCGCTGATGCAGGTCCCGACCAAAGTGTTTGTTCTGATGTCACTCAGGTACAACTTACGGGAACCGTCACCACCGCAGCAGGACAACAGTGGACTACGACAGGTACAGGAAGCTTCAGTCCTGATGCCACTGCCCTCAATCCGGTTTATATTCCTTCCAAAGAAGATAAAGAAGCGGGAAGGGTGACGTTTAAAATTCTTTCCACCGGAAACGGAACATGTAATGCTGTGTCAGATTATACCAACGTATTCTTCACTTCTGCTCCTACAGTAAATGCTGGACCGGATATGGATATATGTGAGGATGCTGTTTCGGTCAGCCTTAACGGAACTGTTACAGTTGCAACCGGAGGAACGTGGAGTACTTCCGGAGACGGAGGATTCAGTCCTACAGCCCATCAGCTCAGCACTTCCTATCTGATCGGCACTACAGACAAAACCCCTGGTTCCGTGATTAAACTGATTCTTACCTCAACAGGTAACGGCCTGTGTCAGCCTGTGAGTGATACACTGCATTTGTTCGTAAAACCACTTTCGGTTGTAGATGCCGGAGAAGACCAGGCTGTATGTGAAGACATTGCCGGTATCAACCTGTCTGGTTCCGTTTCAAATGCATCAGGAGGCTACTGGAAAAGTTCAGGAGCCGGAACCTTTGCACCTAACGCCTCCTCTTTAAACGCCATTTATATTCCTTCTGCAGCAGAAAGAGCCGCTGGTAAGGTACAACTTACCCTCACATCGACCGGTACAGGCGTATGCCAGGCCATTTCAGACAGTCTGGAAGTTACCTTTGAAAAAATACCAGTGGTTAACGCAGGACCGGACATCAGTATATGTGCCGATATAGACGCGATACAGCTGTCCGCAACGGTATTAAATGCTACCGGCGTTAGATGGAATACCTCGGGAGATGGTAATTTTTCTCCTGACAATACCACTCTTAACCCGATGTACCTGATTGGTAACAATGATAGTATTAACCGAAGAGTCATCTTTACGGCTACAAGTACAGGCAATGGAAGCTGCGAGGCTGTTTCAGATCAGCTGATTCTGAACATCAGCCCGATACCTGCTGTAGATGCCGGACCTGACATTGTTGCCTGTTCGGATGTTACAGCCGTACAATTGAACGGACAGGTTAAAGTAGCCACAGGAGGTTACTGGACTTCAACCGGAACCGGAACATTCTCCCCTAATCCGGACAGTCCTGTGGTGCAATATCTTCCTTCGGATGCCGATAAACTCACAACAACTTATTTAATTTTAACTTCAGCCGGAAACGGATCTTGTAACTTCTATTCGGATACGCTAACCCTTCGGTTTGACCCGAATCCACAGGTAGATGCCGGTCCGGATCGTACGGTTTGCAGCACCGATTTACCAATTCAGTTATTCGGTTCCGGAAACAATGCAACCTGGTCTTCACCGGGAGGAGGCGTATTCCTTCCAAATCCAACTGTTGCCAACGCTACATACATGCCAACAGCAGCAGAAATTGCAGCTAAAACAGTTACGCTGAACATTTCGAGCCCGGCTTTTGGTATGTGCCCAGCCACTTCAGATCAGGTTACCTTTACCATTATCCCCGGTCCGGTGGTCAATGCAGGAAGCCTGACCAGTATTTGTAATTCCATGAACTCAGTAACAGTATCCGGAAATGTCATGAATGGTAATGTGTTGTGGACCTCCACCGGAAAAGGTACTTTCCAGAACGCAACAGCTGCTTCTACCACTTACCAAATAGATCCGGACGATAAAATTGCAGGTTCGGTTACCCTGATCTTAAGTTCGGACGGCAATGGTATTTGTACCCCTATAGGAGATACGTTGGAACTAACCTTTGATCCGGAAGTAGTTGCAGATGCAGGATTTAACCAGGCTCTCTGCTCAGATGCTCCTGCATTTCAATTATCCGGAACAGCTAAAAACTATTCTTCCATCCAGTGGTCTACAACAGGTTCAGGAACATTAAACAATGCATCCACACTGAACCCTGATTATAAACCATCCGCCGCAGAAAGGACGAACCTTACTCCTGTAAAAGTTACGATGAAAGTAAACGGACAGGGCAATTGTCCTCCGGTAACAAAAGACGTAACACTTTCTTTATTGCCTGCCCCAACAGCCAATCCTGGACTTGACACGATAGTTTGTTCCAACTCCCAGGCAATTCCACTTAAAGGTTCTATTACCGTGGCAGGAGGTGCTATATGGTCCACTTCAGGAACCGGAAGCTTTGCTCCTGGTGCTCAAAATTTAAATGCAGCTTACATTCCTTCCGAGGCAGACAAATTATCAGGAGTTGTTTTAACCTTAACAACCATAGACAATGGAAGCTGCGGGGAAGTTGCCAAGGGTAAAAAGATAGATTTTGTAAAAATGCCGGAGGCAGATGCAGGACCGGATGACACCATTTGTGTCACAGCCACCTCTGGTATTGCCTTGAACGGTATCATTACATCTGAATCAGGTTCAGGGGTATGGTCGGCCATGGGTACTGGTACATTCAGCGATCCTGCCACCACTCTTGTCAATACCTATATCCCATCCGATGAGGAAAAACTGATAGGCAGTTTTATACTTCTATTAAAAACAACAGGCAATACCGTATGTCCTGAAGTGACCGATTATAAATCGGTAAAAGTTCAATATCTTCCGGAAGCCAGTGCCGGGCTAGATCAGCATGTGTGTGAAGACATCCCGGGTATACAGCTTAATGGTTCCATAACCGGCGCACTTTCCGGAGAATGGAACACCAATGGAGATGGAACGTTTTTACCGAATAAGTATACATTAAATGCTTCATATGTTCCCGGTGACAATGACAGAACACAACCAGGTGTTAGGTTAACTCTGACTACCAAAGACAACGGTCATTGCGCTGCACATACAGATACGCTGAACATTGAATTCATTCCATTACCGGATGGAAATGCCGGCAACGACACAACCGTTTGCGAAGATGCTGCCACAGTGCTCCTCCATGGTTCGGTTACCAGTGCTTCAGGAGTCATCTGGACAACCGACGGTTCAGGAAAATTTAGTCCATCCGCTTCCTCACTGTTCGCTACCTATATACCTGGACCTAGTGACATCAAAGCCGGGGGAGTAACCCTGCGGTTGAACATTAACGGTATCGCGCAATGTGGAGCGGTTACCCAGCTAAAACAGATAACGATCCATCCAAAACCTACAGCGAATGCCGGTCCAGACCTCAGAATCTGTGAACTAACCGAGGAAATTAAAGTTACCGGTACTGCAACCAACCACACGGGCATACAGTGGTTTAGCTCAGGAACGGGTAGCTTCACCAATGAAGCCCTCCTTTCTACCATTTATAAGACGGACCCGTCCGATTTTGATGCCCAGGCAATCAATCTGATACTGGAAGTACAGGGCAAACCAGGCTGTAAACCAGTGCAGGATCATCTTACTGTTCAGTTTGTACCGAAACCTGAAGTAACGGCTGGTCCTTCTCAAAACTTCTGTTTTGATGTTCCTGAAATTCAGTTAACAGGAAAAGTAGTCAACGCCAACCAGACAGAATGGGTAAGCTCAGGGTCGGGTATATTCTTACCGGACAGAAAACATCTAAATGCCACCTACCTTCCTTCTCTGGAAGACCGAATAGAAGGAACTGTACAACTTACCATCCGAAATACGGATGTTCCGGTATGTAAAGCAGATGAAGACACGTTAGAAATAACATTTATTCCGGTTCCTGTAGCAGACCCGGGGCCTGCAATCATTTGTGACCTGTTTAACGGAGCAAAATTAAACGGTCAGTTCCAGAATGCCGGTGGAATTTTGTGGAGTACAGAAGGTAGCGGAACATTCTCTCCTAATCCCACCGATCCGGGAGCGACGTATTATCCATCTTTACAGGATTTTCAGAAAGGTTCCATCCTGCTGAAACTCACCACTACCGACAATGGCATATGCAATGAAAGAGAGGCAACGACCACACTTGTCATAGAGCCGAGACCAATAGCCGATGCCGGAAAAGACCTGGATGTCTGTATTTCCACCTCGCCAACAATTACCGCTAATCTGACTGGTGATGTGTCGTATGAATGGTACAATCTGAATGGCGTATTAATGGGAACCGGGGCTTCCATTTTACTGCCAAACCTGGACAGAGACACCACTTTGGTACTCAGAGTATACGACAGCAGGCCTTGCGACCAGTTTGATACTGTTACCGTGAGGGTATTTACCCCTCCTACTATTGGTATGCCGAACGATACCTGCTTTGATCAGCCACTGTACGTTGCTGCCAAACTTAGAAACCTGCCATTGGTGACAGGTCAGTATATCTGGTCTCAGGATGGAAAACTAATGCCTAACCAGGTGTTGCCTATTCTAAGTGTACCAAGGCCTGGAGAATACACCGTAACCTATGCGTTTGGTAACTGTTCCGTAAGTAAGAAAATCAGGATTAATCCACTTCCGGTATTAATGGGATCGGATAAAATTGCCTGCGAAAACCGCAGTACAGTTTTAAGCGTTTCCTCTACCCTTCCTTCCTCCAACTATCAATGGTCGGGACCGGGCATTAATACCACCACCTCCAGCGGAATACTTGGAATTGTAGTACCTGTGGACACCAACTTCTATAAAGTGAGCGTCACCACCAACGACGGTTGTGTGGCAAGTCACGACTTAAGAGTTATTGGAGTTCCTTCACCTCTGTTTAGCATTAAGGATTCTGCATTCTGTGCAAACGAAACAGCCATGTTTGTGGCCCGACCTACCAATATCAGCAATATCGATTCGCTTCCGGTAACGTATGAATGGATGAAAAACGGAGTATCCATCAATTACAGCAATGACTCGCTTCTCATAAATTCCGAAGGAGTTTACACGGTGAGAGTTACTATTGGAGAATGTGACACTTTGCTGACCACAAACATCAAACTACATGAGGTGCCCAATCCAAGACTACCGAAAGAACTGGATTTGTGCATGGAAAATAAAGAAGTACTGAAACTTGATGCCGGACCAGGTCTTATCTACCAATGGAGTGGCGATGTCGAAGTGGATAATGATACCACCAGAATCCTGTTTGCCACAGATACAGGTTTCTATAAAGTTCGCGTAATCAACCAGTACCAATGCGAGAAAGAAGATTCTACCACCATAAAAGATATCTGTCCTCCGAGATTATTTGTTCCGACCGGACTTGATCCGAATACAGAAGGAAAATGGACCCTGGATATCTTTGGTAAGTATTATACCAACTTCCAGATTACCATATTCAACCGCTGGGGAGAAGTGATCTTTATGTCTAACGATCCTAAGGTAGTGTGGGATGGTACGTACAGAGGCGAGGTGATGCCAATCGGAGTATACAACTATATCGTTACCTATGAAGGTCTGAATGAACGATACAAAGGCCCGTACAAACTGAAAGGAGCTGTAACGGTCGTTCGATAGCCGGAACAAACAAGCAAAAACAAAAAGGACTGTAGAAACTCTGCAGTCCTTTTTTGTATGTCAAAAACATTTTAACTTATAGAAAATTTTTTATAGGTTTAACTGTTATATAGAGATAAAACAATCTCAGGCCTTGAAATTTGTTCGTTTAGTCATTTTTATCCTTTTCATTTCGGGACTTCGGGAAACCTACGGTCAAAACCACGGAGACTATCTTATCAATGGTCGATTGGTTGACAGCCTTGATTCAAAAGGTATTTCCGATGCCCTTATCATAAATAAAAGTACCAACAAGGTTGAAATTTCGGATAAAAACGGCTACTTCTATTGTAATGCATCCCTGAACGACACCATTTTTATTTACATTTTAGGTTACCGGGCCAAACAGTTCCCAGTAGATAAAGAGATGGCATCCAGACAAATGAATGCCATAAGGCTTATACCTGAAATAGAGCAACTTAAAAGCATTGAAATTACCGGTAAGAGTCAGCAGAAACAACCCTACAGATATCCTAATAATCAGGAACCGGCGACAATCATGAACCCTATCACCTTTCTCTATGAGCGGTACAATAAAAGATACCAGCAATACCAAAAGGTAGCCGAACTGGAAAAGGCCAAATATTATGAACAACTAAAAGAATACAGGCTAAACCGGTTTTTCATTATGGACATCACCGGAATTAAGGAAGACGAAGTGGACGATTTTATAGGAAAATGTAATTTCGGCAAAGAATTTATCGAAACGGCCTCTGATTATGAACTTATCGTGATGGTTCGAAAAAACTATGAATGGTATAAAAAAACCAAATCAGGAAATAAAAAGTCTAAATATTAGTCTAAGCTTTTATATATCGAAACATTTCAATATATTTATATAACTACTAAAAAGAATGGCGGTTAAACCGGAAGAGCGCATAAAACAAATCGAAAAAATGGCCAAAGCCCTGGGTGACAAAAACAGACTTGTTATCCTACAGACGATTGCAGAAAAAGGATGTGTTAACTGCACCGAATTTACTGAAATCATAAACCTGGCTCAACCTTCCGTCTCCCACCACATCAAAATATTAGTGGAATCCGGTTTGATCAATTCTGACAAAGAAGGCCGGTTTGTTAAACTATGTATCAACAGAGACAACATCGAAGAACTCAGTGCTTTTTTAAAAGACCTTAACAAATTCTGACTTTTTTTGAATTAATATATTGATATATTTAAATATATAAAACCTTCAATTTAAACAATTAAACTTATGGAAAACGGAACAAACTACCTCGAACTGACCGATGAAAATTTTGATACAGAAGTTATTCAAACATCTGCACCTGTACTTGTTGATTTTAGTGCTGAATGGTGCGGACCCTGCAAAATGATGGGTCCTGTACTCGAAAATTTAGCCAGAGAATATGAGGGCAAGGCAAAATTACCAAAATCGATGTGGACGTGAACCCTCAGACTACCTCAAAATACGGGGTGCGCAGTCTTCCAACCCTGTTAATCTTTAAAGATGGAAATGTGGTGGATAAAATTATCGGAGAAGTACCCAAAAGGGTTATTACAGAAAAATTAAGCACCTACCTTAGTTAAAATCATAGAAAGGCCGGGTCCTTCCGGCCTTTTTTTTCTCTGGGAACCGTCATTTATTAAAATTACCATGACCCTATAATTCCCAATATTTGGAATCTGATAAAACCAGAGTAGTTCATACCGTTTGAGAAATTAAGGGCATTAGCCCATACAAGGTAAACGAATACTAAAAAACTGACCATTTCCCCACTGAAACCAACCTCCCCGACTTTAGTGTTCCCCATTTAAGGAAAGCTTATATAGCTGGAGGTTGGATATATGTACAGGGTAAATAAAAAGCTTGCTGAAATCTTTGAAGCAATAGGCAGCATCTATGAGTTCAAAGGAAGTAAAGAACGATTCCGGGCCATCGCTTACCACAATGCAGCCAGAATAATCAACGACCTGCCTGAAGACATCAGAGAACATATTAAGGATGGAAAATTTGTTAAAACGTATGGTATAGGTAAAAGTATTGAGGAAAAAATTTTTGAGTTCCTTAATACCAATCAGGTAAACTTATATAATGAGCTACAAAAAGAGATTCCAAAAGACTTTCTCGCCTTCATGAAAGTTCAGGGCTTTGGACCTGAAACACTCAAAAGATTTTATTACGACCTTAAACTGACTTCCAGAGAACAGATTATTGAGGCTCTAAAGGATGGTCGCGTTTTACAGCTCAAAGGATTTAAACAAAAGAAAGTCAATAACCTTTTATCCGCCTTGCTTAAGAAATCAGAATCAGAGGAACGCCTTCCCCTTTGGGATGCTCTGGAGATAAGCAACAGCATTATGAGCCTGCTTACTACGATTCCACAGATTAAACGGATTGATATTGCCGGCAGTCTGCGAAGACAAAGAGATACAATAGGTGACATCGATCTGCTAATCGCTGCCAAACCCAGGGATCGTAAAGCTATTATAAGGCATTTTGTTTCGCTGGATGAAGTTGAAAACCTCTACGCAGAAGGTGATACAAAAGCCAGTGTCTATTTTAAATCCTTCCAGCGACAGGTAGACATACGAATTGTAACAGAAGACCAATGGGGGGCAGCTTTGCAGTATTTTACAGGATCAAAGGCACATAACATACACCTTCGGAAACTCGCCATTGAAAAAGGATTTAAGATAAATGAATACGGACTTTTTACTGTCGATGAAAATAAAAGGGTGGCAGGAGAAACAGAAGAAGACATCTATTATGCACTTGGTCTTGAATGGATGCCCCCTGAAATGCGTGAAGATACAGGAGAAATTGAACTTGCAGCAACAGGTAAGATCCCTCAACTCATTACCATTGACGAAATAAAGGGCGATATGCATACACATTCCCGGTGGTCTGACGGACACAGCTCGATTGAAGAAATTGCAGACTATATTACCTCTCATCACAACTACGACTATATTGTGCTTACAGACCATTCCAAAGCACAGATAATAGCCGGAGGTATGCAGGAACATGAATTTACAGAGCAGTTGAAAGAAATTCGTAAAGTAAACAGGAAACTGGGGAAAGACCTTATTAAATCCGGAGCAGAAGTAGATATACTTCCTGACGGCTCTCTGGATTTATCCGACTCCGTACTACAAACGCTGGACTGGGTGGTCGCTTCAATCCACTCACATTTCAATCAGGACAATACAGAGAGAATACTTAAAGCCTGTTACAATCCTTATGTATGCGTTATAGGTCATCCAACAGGAAGGGTGTTAGGATTCAGAGAAGGTTATGGGGTCGATATGGAAAGAGTTTTGGATGTAGCAGCAGAAACAGGTACAGCAATAGAAATAAATGCCAACAGCTATCGTATGGATATTAATGACCGATGGGCCAAAAGAGCTGTTGAAAAAGGCGTGCAACTTGTAATAGGCACCGATAGTCATACTACAGGAAATTATAGCTTCATGAAACTAGGTGTTGCCATAGCAAGGAGGGCCTGGTGTACCAAAGAAGCTATTTTAAATACCGGTGACTGGTCCGCAATAGAAGCATTTAAGAGAATGAAACTTGAGAAAGTTTATATAGCAAAATAATAACCGAAATACACTAATCAAATTTTTCAATCTCCAGGTTAGAGTATTCATTATGCTGCTGAAACTTTAAACAATGTCTTTATCTAAAAGGTCACCATCTCTTTATTATACTTGTTTCTGTAATCAATCGGAGTCATACCAGTAATTTTTCTGAACACATCTCTGAAAGCTTTGGAATCGGTATAACCAACTTCAAACATAATTTCACTAATACTCTTCCTGGTAGATTCCAGATTTTTCTTTGCAGCTTCAATTTTTACTCTTTGAATATACTCAGTGATGGTATTGCTGGTTGCTTTCTTGAATCTCCGTTCAAAACTTCTTCTTCCTATTGCAAACAGGTCAGACAACTGATCTACAGAAATTTTTTCCTGGTAATTGGATTCAATAAACTCCTGGGCCTTTCTCACTGGTTCATCTTCATGCTCCTTTTGTCCTCTGAACATCACAAAGGAAGACTGACTGTAACGGTCTATTTCGATCTCAAAATATTTGGCTGCAAGTATGGCCAGCTCCCTGTCGGTATATTTCTCAAGCAGGTATATAAGAAGATTCCAGAAAGAGTTGGCTCCTCCGCTACAATAGATTCCCTTTTCATCGGTAATTATCTTTTCTGACACTAACAGAGCTTCAGGGAACATTTGCCTGAAAGCATGTTCTGCCAGCCAATGCGTTGCACACCTCCTCCCATCCAGCAATCCTGTGGAGGCCAACAGGAAAGTCCCCACACACAAACTGGCTACTTCCCCTCCACTATAATACTGCTTATTGATCCAAGGGAAAAAGTCTTTATTCATATCAATGACCTGATTCCAGTCTCCATTAACAGCAGGAATAATAATCAGATCTGTTTTGAACGAATCCTGAATGGTCACATCGGGATATACCTTGAAAAAAGCATCATATACCTGAGGTTCCTTATCAATCCCTACGAGCTGGACTTTAAACAAAGGTTGCTTTCCTTTATTGATAAGAAACTCATTGGCCATTGTAAATGCTTTAAATGCGCCCTCAATGCAGCTAAGAGCAGCTGCTCCTCTTGGAACTAATATGGAAATATGCTTCATTGTACTTATACCATAAACGTATGGAACAGGACCAACAGGAAGTTAAATCACTCGATCAGATTTCTTCCCTATAAATCCTTATCCTAAACTTAGGAAAAATATGCATCGCAATCAACCTCCTGGGGGCATAAATGAGACAAGGGTGCAAAAGCTCTATGGGTAATACAATTCATAGCAATAAAAATACTATAATAAAAATAAAAAAAGGTCTTATTGTTTCAAACAATGAGACCTTTAAAGAGACAGAAGAAGAAGATCAGGAATTTTTCTCTGTATAGCTTTTAAAACTATTTAAAATCGCCTGCCAGCCCTGCTGCTGCAATTCTATTGGATTTTCAGATTCAGCATCAAATGTTTCCACAATTCTTGTCTCATTTCCCTGGGCTGTAAATACAATCTTCGTTTTACGTCCGTCTTCCATGATATATTCAATTACCTTATGAGGCTCCACATTTGTATATTCACCTGCAAAATCAAAACTAAAGCTACCATCCTTAGCTGCCATGGTTGTTTTGAACTTACCACCTACACGTAAATCATTTTCCGCATAAGGAGCATGCCAATCGTCAGAAGCCTGGCACCATTGGGTAATATCTTCCGGTGTATTCCAGGTTTTCCAGACAGTCTCAACAGGTGCTTTTACCAAAGCTTCTACAGTAATAGAAACCGGGTTGGTTGTTTCTTTGCTCATAGTCTTTAACGTTCTGTTTAAGTATAACACAAATGTACGGGATAAGCGTGCATCCTATCTATATAAAAAACGACAATCATCAGGGGGATTTCCGACAAACCGGACCAAAGTATTCTTCTAAAGAACAGCAGACTCTACTCATAACAAAAGCTCTTGCGTAAGGAATTACCCCCTACTTTATACCCTAAAAAATATCATCACCCCAATGAGTAAAATTCCCCCATCTCACCATCTATGGTACAATTCTCATTACCTTACATAAAAAATAACACCACAAAAACTTGAATATTAAATAATTAACTCTTTTATTTAAACATTAATTGTTTAAACGCACAATTTAGAACAGCTTTGGAATTCTCGAATAACTACAGCATTCGGAAGTATTTCTTGTAGAAAGTGGTGTGAGGATTAAAGCTAGTCTACTCCTACTCCTATTGTAATTAAGAGTACCTAACTATTAGCATTTAATCATAACCTGTAAAAACACATGAAAAAACTAGCACTAGTAGTTCTATTGTCTATTTCTATTTATGCCTGTAAGGATAAAAAAGAAGACACACCCACTCCTACCAATGTATGTAACACAGATGGTGTTACATATAACACAACTATTCAACCAATTCTTGCTGTCAATTGCTTCATTTGCCATGGTGCCTCTGGCCCAGCAAACCTTCAGGATATTACAACACTGCAGGAATTAGCCGCCAACGGAAAGCTCTTCAAGGTTATAACACATGCAGACGGTGTACCTGCCATGCCTAAAAACCAGCCCAAACTATCCGACTGTGATATTGCAAAAATCAAAGCCTGGATTGACGCAGGGGCGCCCAACAATTAACTCAAAGGGACTACTCTTCACTTTGTAAGAGCGAACAATGCTTCGCTCCTACCAAAGTGTTTTTAGTGCCATTACTAATCTGTCTTTACTCAGAAAGGAGTTTAGCCTGATAGCAGTACGTCTCCATTGTTCTTGAGTATTTTAAACGTATTTAAACCGTGTCTATAGCTATGAAACTTATTTATTCAATCCTTATAGTCCTACTATATGCCATAGTAGTGACAGGATGTAATTACGATAAATTTGAAGAGTTGTACCCTCACACTTCCTCTGTTAATCCTTGTGACACTTCTGTTGCTAGCACCTACCATCTTTCCATTAAATATATCTTAGCCGGCAATTGTATTTCCTGTCATAGTACTAATATGGCTACCGGAGGTGTAATACTTGATACGTATGAAGGAGCACTTGAACAGGCGAAGAAAGGTACACTCATGGGAGCTGTTCTTCATAAAGGAGGATATCAACCCATGCCTCCCGGCTCCTCCCTCCCTCAATGCCAGATTGAAAAATTGCAACAATGGATGGATGCTCAACAACCTCAGTAACGCATTAAATAAGGCTTATGAAAAAACATATATATCTGCTTCTGCTTGTAAGTATAATCCCCCTCCAACTTTGGGCTCAGGACGACTTACTAAGTAGTCTTGAAACAGAACAGCCGAAGACCAGACAACTCGTCTACGCTTCGTTCAAAGGAACCAGATTAATCAATCTTCATACCGTAGAAACGTTAGGCAAAGGATCTCTGGACTTCAGAATATCCCACCGATTCTCTGATTTTAGCTCTGGAATGGGCAACCTTTGGGGACTGGATGGAGCTGCAACCATCCGCCTTGGATTTGATTATTCCGTTACTGACAGATTTACCTGTGGTATTGGAAGATCTTCTTATGGAAAAATGGTGGATGGCTTTCTAAAATACAAACTACTTCGACAAACCGCTGACAATAGTATTCCTATAAGTGTGTCCGGCCTTTTAACGCTAAACATAGCATCCGGGGAAGATCCCAATAAAATAGTTTTGGGAGCAGACAGGTATGAAAAATTCAGTTCGCGTATTGCCTACCTGTACCAGTTGTTAATCGCAAGGAAGTTTAATGAACGATTAACCTTACAACTCTCACCATCATTTATTCATTATAATATGGTAATCCAGCTCCATGATAAAAATGATATTCTGGCTTTAGGGCTATCCGGGAGATATAAAATCACCAGAAGCATTGCTCTCACGGGTGAATACATCTTCAGAATCAACCAATATACGTCCGACCAGTCTGTTGCATACCATAACAGTGCCAGCATTGGATTAGATCTTGAAACAGGAGGACATGTGTTCCAGCTATTTGTCACCAACTCATTTGCCATTAATGAAGTACAACTGATTCCCTATACTACCAGTCAATGGGATAAAGGTCAGATACGACTGGGATTTAACGTTTCAAGGGTATTTAGCATCGCTAAAAACAGAAAATCTTTAAACTAACTAATAATGGTAAAACTACTGCTAACGGTACTAATCCTGTCGGCTTCCATGCTGTCCACAATAGAAGTACTGGCTCAAAGTAAGGTATATAAAACGGCCAACGGTAAAATCAGCTTTTATTCAGAAACTCCTGTTGAAAATATCGATGCACACTCATCAGCCATGACATCTGCTATAAATCCGGTCGACAGAAATGCAGCGGCTCTCGTTACGATAACCAGTTTCAAATTTAAAAATGCTCTTATGCAGGAGCATTTTAATGAGAAATATATGGAAAGTGACAAATATCCCAAAGCTACATTTTCCGGAATCATTAACGAAGAGGTGGATCTGATGCAAGCGGGCACCTATAATGTGACCGTTACCGGCAAGCTGACCATACATGGAGTGGAACAAAACAGAACGATTCAAGCTACCATTACTGTAAAGGAGTCGCATCAGCTTCATCTAAAAGCTGAGTTTGATGTAAAATTAGTGGACCACAATATTAAAATTCCTGAAATAGTCTTTCATAAAATTGCAGAGGTGATTGCCGTAAAAATTGATGCAGAATATACTTTGAAATAACTATATACCACTTTATCATGTTGAGCCTGCAAAACATCTGAGTAATCATAAGATCACCACATCTGATAAATTTACTCCTACACGAAGCATAATCCTGAAGGGATTGCATGTTTATAGAAAACCTACGTAATATTTACGTTCGACCCCGACGGGGTCGTATGTTAAATAGCTTCGCAGTTTCTACAAACATTTGACCTCTTTGAGGTCATAATCCTTTTCAATGGAAGAACTTGCAACAAACAGTAGACCTCCTCTATTCATATGTGTAATTATGATTGATGGAGTGATTAGGATGATCAGTCCAAAGAGCCTAATCTTGACATCTGATAAACTACTCCTTCACGAAGCATAATCCTGAAGGGATTGCATGTTTATAGAAAAACCATGTAGTATTTACGTTCGACCCAGACGGGGTCGTATGTGAATCAGATTCGTATCTTCTATAAACATTTGACCTCTTTGAGGTCATAATCCTTTTCAATGGAAGGA
>Ga0207868_1000141_pt1 | contig 98964 bp, 76 predicted proteins | sample Passage237B_FD_187370 | JGI IMG/M metagenome (GOLD analysis project Ga0207868, IMG submission 187370) | Cellulose adapted compost microbial communities from Newby Island Compost Facility, Milpitas, CA, USA - Passage2 37B (SPAdes) (version 3) ...
GAACACCGGGCCGCCGCCGCTGGACGGGTCGAACCACGTGCCGCTGGTTCCCGCATACGGCTGCACCACGTCGCCCGGCGTGCCGTGGATCGGCGCGCAGCCGGCCGCCATCGTGCGCGACAGGCGCGTCAGCGGGTACGTGGCCGCCTTGCCGTAGGCATCGAAGGAAATCCAGCCGCTGTTGCAATCGTCGAAGGAAATCTCGGCCCAGCCGACGACTTCCAGCGTCACGTCGCTGGCCGGAACATCCCGGGCGAAACGGCCGCCGTGGCCGGTGACCAATTCGGAAAAGACGATCTTGTCGTCGGTTTCGCCGCGCACGATGACGCCGCCGCCGTTGGAGATGATCCAGCGCGGCTTGCCGGCGTCGTCCGAGGTGTACCAGTACAGCGCGGCGGCATCGTCCGGCAGGATTTCCACGATCCAGCCTTCGCCATTGCGGGAAGGGTCGATCCACATCGCGCTGTGGCCGGGTTCGATTTTTCCGGCGAACGCGGGAAACGCGGCGCAGGCCAGTGCGGCGGCGAGAATGCGGGACGGCAGGGAAACACGGCGGGCGGAAGGTTTGAATTTCATGGCGCATGTCTCCTGTGAGGGAAATGCTTGCCGCGCCGCGGGCGGCGCGAGGACAGAAACACTACATCCGTATTCTGGAATCGACAATTCCACGCGCGAACGAAGTCGCGGTTTCGCGCCACGGTAACACCCGCGCCGTTACCGAAACGTGATGCAGTAGCATGGCCAACCGCTTCCGCATCCCGGCTGGACCTACGCCATGACGCCATCATCCATCGACATCATCGCCGCCACGCTGTTCGCGCTGGCGATCGTGCACACCTTCTGCACCGCCGCGTTCCAGCGCCTGGCGCACGCAAGGCCTGCGCACGCGGGGCTGTGGCACCTGCTCGGCGAAGTCGAAGTGGCGTTCGGGTTCTGGGCGATGGTGCTGGTGCTCCTCGTCGCGGTCTCGCAAGGCGTGGGCGAAGCGACGGCGTACGTGGATTCACGCAACTTCACCGAACCGATGTTCGTGTTCGCGATCATGGTGATCGCCGGTTCGCGGCCGGTGGTGTGGGCCGCCGGCAAGGCGGTCGATGCGCTGGCGGCGCTGCTGCCGTGGCGCAATGGGCTGGAATTCTGCTTCAGCGTGCTGGCGCTCGCGCCGCTGCTCGGCTCGTTCATCACCGAACCTGCGGCCATGACCTTGGCCGCATTGCTGCTGAGCCGGCGCGTGTACGCGGCGAACATTCCCACCCGCACCCGCTACGCGCTGCTCGGCGTGCTGTTCGTGAACGTCTCGATCGGCGGCGTGCTCACGCCTTTCGCCGCGCCGCCGGTATTGATGGTCGCCGGCAAATGGAACTGGGACATGGCCTTCATGATCGCGAACTTCGGCTGGAAGGCCGCGATCGCGGTGGTCTTCAATGCCGCTTTCGTGACGTTCTGGTTCCGGCGCGACCTGGCGGATTTGCCGCCGATCGAAACCGCCACCACCGAAACCGGCGCGACGACGGCGCCGCCGCTCGCACTGGTGGCCGTGCACCTGCTGTTCCTCGCGGGCGTGGTGGCGTTTTCACACCATACGGCCGTGTTCATGGGCATTTTCATGCTGTTCCTCGGCGTCGCCACGGCCTATCGCGAACACCAGGACCGCTTGATCCTGCGGGAAGGCCTGCTGGTCGCGTTCTTCCTCGCCGGCCTCGTCGTACTCGGCGGCAAGCAGCAATGGTGGCTGGAGCCGCTGCTGATGAAGATGAGTTCGGACGCGGTGTTCTTCGGCGCGGCCGCGCTCACCGCCGTTACCGACAACGCCGCGCTCACCTATCTGGGTTCCCTGGCGCAAGGCCTGAGCGAGGAATTCAAGATCGCACTGGTCGCCGGCGCGGTCACGGGCGGCGGCCTGACGGTGATCGCGAACGCGCCGAATCCCGCCGGCCTTGCGATCGTGCGCAAGCACTTCGCGAACGAATCGGTGCATCCGATCGGGCTGCTGTTCGCGGCATTGCCACCGACGGTCGTGGCGATCCTCGCGTTCCGTCTGCTCTGAGCGGAATCCGCAAACGAAAACCCCGGCGCAAGGCCGGGGTTTCGTGTGTGGGTTCGGTCGACCCACTTGCCTGGGGCGTTTACTTGGTGATGTCCACGTCCTTGGTTTCCGGCAGGAAGAACAGGCCGATCACGAAGGTCATCAAGGCCACGATGATCGGATACCACAGACCGCTGTAGATGTTGCCGGTGAGCAGCACCACCGCGAAGGCCGTGGTCGGCAGGAAGCCGCCGAACCAGCCGTTGCCGATGTGGTACGGCAGGCTCATCGAGGTGTAGCGGATCTTGGTCGGGAACAGCTCCACCAGCCACGCGGCGATCGGGCCATAGACCATCGTCACGTAGAGGACCAGGATCGTCAGCAGCGTCAGCAGCACCGGCTTGTTGATCTTGCTGGTGTCGGCGGTCTTCGGGTAACCGGCGGCGTCGATCGCGGCGGTCAGGTCCGCGGCGAGCTGGGCCTGCGCGGCCTTGGCTTCATCGGCCGAAAGGTTCGACAGGTTCACGCTCGAGATCGTCTTGTCGCCGATCCGGACGCTGGCCAGCGTGCCGGCGGGCGCGGCTTCGTTGGTGTAGGTCACGCTGCGGCTGTTCAGCAGGTTCTTCACGATGTCGCAGGAGTTGCTGAACTTCACGTGGCTCTTCAGCTCGCCCGGCACGAACTGGAAGGAGCAGTCGGCCGGATCGGCCACGACCACCGCGGGCGAGTTGCGCGCCGCTTCCGCCAGCGCCGGGTTGGCGGCGTTGGTCAGGCCCTTGAAGATCGGGAAGTAGGTCAGCGCGGCGAGCAGGCAGCCGGCCAGGATGATCGGCTTGCGGCCGATCTTGTCGGACAGCCAGCCGAAGAAGATGAAGCCGCCGGTGGCGATCGCGAGTGCCGCGGCGATGTACAGATTCGCCGTCACCGCGTCGACCTTCAACGTCTGCGTCAGGAAGAACAGCGCATAGAACTGGCCGCCGTACCACACCACGGCCTGGCCGGCGGTGGCGCCGAGCAGCGCGAGCAGCACGATCTTGCCGTTCTTCCAGTTGCCGAAGCTTTCCGTCAGCGGCGCCTTGGAGTGCTTGCCTTCGGACTTCATCTGCTGGAACACCGGGGATTCGTTCAACTTCATGCGAATCCAGATCGACACCATCAGCAGCACGAAGGAGATCAGGAACGGCACGCGCCAGCCCCATTCCTTGAACGCCTCTTCGCCGAGCCAGGTGCGCACGCCCAGGATCACCAGCAGCGACAGGAACAGGCCGATGGTCGCGGTGGTCTGGATGAAGCTGGTGTAGAGGCCACGCTTGCCCATCGGCGCGTGTTCGGCCACGTAGGTTGCCGCGCCGCCGTATTCGCCGCCGAGCGCCAGGCCCTGCAAGCAGCGCAACAACACCAGCAGGATCGGTGCCGCGATGCCGATGGTCGTGTACGTGGGCAAGACGCCGACGAGGAAGGTCGAAAGACCCATGATGACGATGGTGACGAGGAACGTGTACTTGCGGCCGATCATGTCGCCCAGCCGTCCGAACACGAGCGCGCCGAACGGACGCACCGCAAAACCGGCGGCGAAGGTCAGCAGCGCCAGCACGAAGGCCGGGCCGCTGGCGAGCGAGGTGAAGAAGTGCGACGCGATGACGGCCGCGAGCGAACCGTAAAGGTAGAAGTCGTACCACTCGAAGATGGTGCCGAGACTGGACGCGATGATGACGCGCTTGTGCCCTTGCGTGAGCGACGCGTCGTGGGCGGTGGTGGTTGCCATGGTGCGGGTTCTCCCTCTTAGAACGTGTACTTGATGGTGGTCTGGAAGCGGGTCAGATCACCTTCGCGATCGTCTTCCAGCGCGCGCGTGCCGACGCCGATTTCCGCACCGATGTCGAGCCTCGGGAACGGCGTGTAGATCACGTTGGCGTGCCACGAACTGGCTTTCTCGACCAGGCCCAAGCTACCCGCGCCCCAACCCGGCAGGCTGCGGTCGTTGTCGAAACCGGCCATCGAATAGAACAGGTTGGTGCGGAGCTTCGGACTGAAGGCATGACGCCAGCCGATGAAGCCGCCGTAGCCGTCGAGCGCATTCAGGTCGCCGGCGGCATCCAGCATCGCGTCCGCGCCCAGGCCGAAGCCGAGGTAACGGCCGATGCCCGAGCCGTAGCTGGCCATGTAGCGGATGTCGTCGTTCGCGCCGAGCATGAGCTTGCCGGAGACGCTGACCGCGGCGCCGGTGTCGGTTTCGTCGCCGACCTTCAACTGGCGCAGCAAACCGGCGACGGTGAAGTGGCCCCAATCGCCCTTCGTCATCCAGCGCGCGGTGAAGTCGGGCAGCACGTTGTCGCCGCCGGCCGTGTTGCGCGCCGCCGTGGCGACGTTGTCGTAGGTGGTGTGCGGGTTTTCGAGCGAGAACGACCACGGCCCGTTGGTGTAGCGGACCTGCGCCTGACGCACGAAGATCGTGCCTTCGGTCGGGCCGACGAAGTCCACCGCTTCCGGCAGCGCCGCGACGTCCTGGAAGTTCGACCAGGCTTGGCCGGCCATCCACTTGTTCCAGGTCACGAAGGCCTGGCGCACGGTCAGCGCGTGGGTGTTGGTCGACACCTCGTTGCCGAGGTTGGCGCTGCCGCCGCCGAACAGGTCGGCCTCGATGTAGCCACGGAACTTGTTGCCGTTTTCCGTCGTGGCGTCGGCCGCGAACCAGATGCGCGAGAACTGCGCGTGCATGTCGGTGTAGGAATCGCCACCGTCCGCCCCCGGGCCTCCGACCGGAATCGTGCTCGGCACGTAGAACATGCGGCCGGCCGAACCTTCCGCGATGCGGCCATCGCTGGTGTCGGTGACCATCGCATCCACCTTGATGAAGCCGCCGTAGCTGAAGTTCGCGCCCGACGCGAGGATCGGCGCGGACTGGGCCTTGGGCGCGGACTTGATCTTGTCCAGCTCCGCGGCGGTCTGTTCGGTTTTCTCCGCGGCGGCCTGTTGCTTGCCGACCAGTTCGGACACCAGTCGTTCCAGTTCGGCCACGCGTTGCTCCAGCTCCGCTTCGCGCGCGCTTTGCGCCATGGCCAATTGCGGCAACGCGGCCATCATGGCCATTGCCAGTGCAGTTCGTGCGAGCTTGCCCGCACCGTTCTTCTTGCCTTGCATCGTCTTCCCTCCCAAGGTCGGCAGTGGTTCCCCCCTAAACCGCCATCGCCATCGCCGGACATCTGTGCATCCGTTGGGCGATGCAGGCGGATTGCGGGCAGCCGCAGTCTGCGTGCCGCGTGAGCTGCGTCACCATTCGCCTTTGGTCGAAACGGAGCGGCTTTTCGACCAATGTCTAACGCGGTCTTACGCCTTGAGGTGCTGCAATACTCGCCCCGCACGCGGAGGGCGTGCTCAGACCTCAACAGGTATGCCATGTCGCAGGACAACATCTATCCCGCTTCCGACGCGTTCGTCGCGCAGGCCAACGTGAAGGCCGCCGACTACGAGCGCCTCTACGCCGAATCCGTCGCGAACCCGGACGCGTTCTGGGGCAATGTCGCCAAGCGGCTCGACTGGTTCCGTTTCCCCACCACGATCAAGAACGTCTCGTACAAGCTCGATGACTTCCGCATCAAGTGGTTCGAGGATGGCCAGCTCAACCTGACGGTGAACACGCTCGACCGCCATCTCGAGAAGCGTGGCGACAAGACCGCCATCATCTGGGAAGGCGACAACCCGAACGAATCGGCGCACATCACCTACCGCGACCTGCACGCGCGGGTCTGCCGTTTCGCCAATGCGCTGCGCAACCTCGGCGTCGCCAAGGGCGACCGCGTCACGATCTACCTGCCGATGATCGTGGAAGCGGCGGTGGCGATGCTGGCCTGCGCGCGCATCGGCGCGGTCCATTCCGTCGTGTTCGGCGGCTTCTCGCCGGACGCGCTCGCCGGGCGCATCGAGGACTGCCAGTCGCGCGTCGTGATCACCGCCGACGAAGGCCTGCGCGGCGGCAAGCCGATCGCGCTGAAAGCCAACGTCGACGAAGCGCTGAAGCGCGACGGCACCAACTGCGTGGAGACCGTGATCGTGGTGCGCCGCACCGGCAACCCGATCAACATGCAGGCGCCGCGCGACCGCTGGTACGACACCCTGGTCGAAGGCCAGCCGGCGACCTGCGAACCGGAAGTGATGAACGCCGAGGATCCGCTGTTCATCCTCTACACCTCCGGCTCCACCGGCAAGCCGAAGGGCGTGCTGCACACCACCGGCGGCTATCTCGTCTACGCCAGCTACACGCACGAACTCGTGTTCGACCTGAAGGAAAACGACGTCTACTGGTGCACGGCGGACGTCGGCTGGGTCACCGGCCACAGCTACCTGCTCTACGGCCCGCTGGCCAACGGCGCCACCACGCTGATGTTCGAAGGCGTGCCCAACTATCCGGATACCAGCCGCTTCTGGAACGTCGTCGACAAGCACCAGGTCACGCTGTTCTACACCGCGCCGACCGCGATCCGCGCGCTGATGCGCGAAGGCGACGCGCCGGTGAAGAAGGCCTCGCGCGCCTCGCTGCGCCTGCTCGGCTCGGTCGGCGAGCCGATCAATCCGGAAGCCTGGGAGTGGTACCACCGCGTCGTCGGCGACGGCCGCTGCCCGATCGTCGATACCTGGTGGCAGACCGAGACCGGCGGCATCCTGATCACGCCGCTGCCCGGCGCGATCCCGCAGAAGCCCGGCTCGGCGACCAAGCCGTTCTTCGGCGTGAAGCCCGCCATCGTCGATGCGACCGGCACGCTGCTGGAAGGCGCGACCGAAGGCAACCTCGTGCTGCTGGATTCCTGGCCGGGCCAGATGCGCACCGTCTACGGCGACCACCAGCGCTTCATCGACACCTACTTCAAGACCTACCCGGGCATGTACTTCACCGGCGACGGCTGCCGCCGCGATGCCGACGGCTACTACTGGATCACCGGCCGCGTCGACGACGTGATCAACGTCTCCGGCCACCGCATCGGCACCGCCGAAGTGGAAAGCGCGCTGGTGGCGCATCCGAAGGTGGCCGAGGCGGCCGTGGTCGGCTGCACCCACGACATCAAGGGCCAGGGCATCTACGCCTACGTCACGCTCAACGCTGGCGAGACGCCGAGCGAGGAACTGCGCCGCGAACTCATCGCCTGGGTGCGCAAGGAAATCGGCCCGATCGCCACGCCCGACCACCTGCAATGGGCGCCGGGCCTGCCGAAGACGCGTTCGGGCAAGATCATGCGCCGCATCCTGCGCAAGATCGCCGAGAACGCGCCGGACCAGCTCGGCGACACCTCGACGCTGGCCGATCCTTCGGTGGTCGAGAATCTGGTGCGCGAGCGCCTGATCCGTTGAGCGCCGCAGGCAAAGCCTCTCCCGTCCGCGGGAGAGGCTGGACCCGATGAACTATCTCGCCCACGCCCTGCTCGCCTCGCACAGCGACGACGCCATGCTGGGCGCGTTCCTCGGCGATTTCGTCAAAGGCTCGGACGCTGCGAACTTCGCCGACGCCATCGCCACCGAAATCGCCGTGCATCGCCGCATCGACACCTTCACCGACGCGCATGCCATCGTGCTCGACGCGAAGCGGCTCTTCGATCCGTCGCGCCGCCGCTTCGCCGGCATCGCGCTGGACGTGTTCTACGACCACGTGCTGGCCCGCGACTGGAACCGCTACCACCCCGAATCCTTGGGCGATTTCAGCGCCAGGTTCTATCGCGCGCTCGAACGCAACTCGCGGCAACTGCCCGAACGCGCCCGGTCCATCGCCGAACGCATGTCGCGCCGCGACTGGCTCGGCGCTTACGCACGCTTCGAGGGCGCTGAAAGCGCCTTGCACGGCATCGGCACGCGGCTGTCGCGCAATGGCGAACAGCTCGCCGCATGCGCCGCCGACCTGCGCGAACACTACGACGTGCTCGCCGAAGGTTTCCACGCGCTTTTCCCGCAACTCCAGGACGTGGCTTCGGAAACGCGCCACGCAATCCTCGCCCAACGCGGCGCCGATTGATCCCACTCCCCGCACCGACGCATTCCACCACATGAATCCCAACACCACGCCGACTTCCGAAACGCCCCCGCAACTTCCGTGCGGCGACCGCGCCCATGTGCGCGGCGCGCAGCATCCGCCGCTGATCGAATCCACCATCGGCGAACTGCTCGCGGCCACCGCCGCGCGCTGGCCGGAGCGTGAAGCCCTGGTCGTCCGCCACCAGGACATCCGCCTCAACTACGCGGAACTGAAGGCACAGGTCGATACCGTCGCCGCGCGCTTGCTGGCGCTTGGCCTCGAGCCCGGCGACCGCATCGGCATCTGGGCGCCGAACTGCGTGGAATGGGTGCTGACGCAACTCGCCGCCGCGCGCGCCGGATTGATCCTGGTGACGATCAATCCGGCCTATCGCCGGCATGAGCTCGAGCACGCGCTCAACAAGGTCGGCTGTCGCGCGCTGGTGTTGGCGCCGTCGTTCAAGAGTAGCGACTACCTCGCCATCCTCGAATCGCTCGCGCCGGAACTGCGTGCCGCCACGCCGGGCGAACTGAAGGCGCAAGCCTTGCCGCAACTGCAATTCGTGATCCGCACCGGCAGCCAGGCGCGGCCGGGCATGATGAACTTCGAACGTTTGCTCGCGCCCGTCGACGAAGCCGCGCGGCAGCATCTGGAATCGGTCGCGGCAACGCTCGTTCCGAACCAGCCGATCAACATCCAGTTCACCTCGGGCACGACCGGCGCGCCGAAAGGCGCCAGCCTCACCCATCGCAACATCCTCAACAACGGCTTCTTCGTCGGCGAGGCGATGCGGCTCACCGAAGCCGACCGCCTCTGCATTCCGGTGCCGTTGTACCACTGCTTCGGCATGGTCATGGGCGTGCTGGCCTGCGTCACGCACGGCGCCTGCATGGTGTTCCCGTGCGAAGGCTTTGATCCCGCCGCCGTGCTCGCCGCGGTGCAGGCCGAACGCTGCACCGCGCTGCACGGCGTGCCGACGATGTTCGTCGCGCTGCTCGACCATCCCGACTTCGGCAACACCGATTTCTCCACGCTGCGCACCGGCATCATGGCCGGATCGCCCTGCCCGATCGAAGTGATGCGCAAGGTCGTGGATCGCATGCACATGGGCGAGATCACGATCGCCTACGGCATGACCGAAACCTCGCCGGTGAGCTTCCAGAGCTCCATCGACGATCCGCTCGAACGCCGCGTCACCACCGTGGGCCGGATCCAACCGCACCTTGAAGCCAAGATCGTCGACGAGCACGGCAACACGGCACGGCTCGGCGAACCGGGCGAAATCCTGATCCGCGGCTATTCGACCATGTCCGGCTACTGGAACGACGCGCCCGCGACCGCCAAAGCCATCGACAAGGACGGTTTCATGCACACCGGCGACCTCGGCACGATCGACGACGAAGGCTTCTGCAACATCATCGGCCGCGCCAAGGACGTCGTGATCCGCGGCGGCGAGAACATCTACCCGCGCGAAGTCGAAGAATTCCTCTACCTGCATCCGGCCGTGCAGTCGGTGCAATGCGTCGGCGTGCCGGACGCCAAGTACGGCGAGGAGCTGTGCGCCTGCATCGTGCCCAACGCCGGCCACGACGTCACCGAAGCCGACATCCGCGCGTTCTGCAAGAACCAGATCGCCCACTACAAGATCCCGCGCTACATCCGCTTCGTGGAAGCGTTCCCCACCACGGTCACGGGCAAGGTGCAGAAGTTCGCGATGCGGGCGGAACTGGTGAAGGCGTTGGGACTGGAAGAAATCCGCACCGCCTGATGTGTGGCGCATCCGCGGAGCGGCTTCGCCTCCGCTTCGCGGCACTCAATCCGCGCCGAACAGATCGCGGCTGTAGATTTTTTCCGCCACGTCGCGGATCTCGTCCGTGACGCGGTTGGCGACGATCACGTCGGACAGGCGCTTGAATTCCACCAGGTCGTTGACCACGGGCGAGCGATAGAACTCCGGCTCCTTCAGCACCGGCTCGTAGACGATCACGTCGATGCCCTTGGCCTTGATCCGCTTCATCACGCCCTGGACGCTGGATTCACGGAAATTGTCGGAGCCGGCCTTCATCACCAGGCGGTAGATGCCGACCACTTTCGGCTTGCGCCGCACGATCTGCTCGGCGATGAAGTCCTTGCGCGTGGCGTTGGACGTGACGATGGCGTTGATCAGGTTCTGCGGCACGTCGCGGTAATTGGCCAACAGCTGTTTGGTGTCCTTCGGCAGGCAATAGCCACCGTAGCCGAAGCTGGGATTGTTGTAGTGGTTGCCGACGCGCGGATCCAGGCCGACGCCCTCGATGATCTGGCGCGTGTCCAGGCCGTGCGTCGCGGCATAGCTGTCGAGTTCGTTGAAGAACGCCACGCGCATCGCGAGGTAGGTGTTGGCGAACAGCTTGATCGCTTCGGCCTCGGTCGATTCGGTGAGCAGCACCGGCACGTCCTGCCGGATCGCGCCCTGCTTCAACAGCCCTGCGAAAACCTGCGCCCGTTCGTTGCGCGCCCCGACGATGATGCGGGAAGGATGCAGGTTGTCGTAGAGCGCGCGGCCTTCGCGCAGGAACTCGGGCGAGAAGATCAGGTTCTGCGTGCCGAATTGCCCGCGCGCCCGGACGGTGAAGCCGACCGGCACGGTGGATTTGATCACCATGGTCGCGGCCGGATTGATCGCGAGCACGTCGCGGATCACCGATTCCACCGAAGCGGTATCGAAGCCGTTGGTTTCAGGGTCGTAATCGGTGGGCGTGGCGATGACGACGAAATCGGCGCCTTCGTAGGCCACGCGCTTGTCGCACGTGGCGCGGAAATCGAGCGTCTTCTCCGCCAGGAACTGCTCGATTTCACGGTCCTCGATCGGCGATTGCCGCCGGTTGAGCATCGCGACCTTGGCGGCGTCGATGTCCAGCGCCGTCACGCTGTGGTGCTGCGCGAGCAGGATGGCGTTGGACAGGCCGACGTAACCGATTCCGGCGATGGCGATTTTCATCCGACGGTTCCGGGCAGGTTCCACGCCGTGCTTCAGCAGGCGCGCGTCATCACGGGGCGGGAATCAGCGTCGCCATCACGTGATCGACGTAGGCGTCGTACTCGGCGTGCTGCAGGCGCGGCTCGCCGAGCTGCAGCGCCAGCTGCAGGAAGCCGACGTAGGCCGCGTAGGTGAGGCGGGCGCGGTTCTGGGCGTCGGCCTTGCTCATGCCGACCTGGCGGAACGCGATGATCAGGTAATCCAAGCGGCGCTGGCTGACGCGCTGCGTCACCGGCTTCACCACCGGATGGTCCGGCGCCTTCAGCAGCTCGGAATAGATGGTGTGGGCGCGGGCATGGTGGGCGACGCGCTGGAACAGCTCGCGCAGGCGAGCGCGCGGATCCTTGATGGCTTCGACGCTGGAAAACACCTCATCGATTTCCACCCGTTCCCAATGGTCGAGCGCGGCCTGCAACAGCGCGTCGCGCGACGGGAAGTGCCAATAGAAGCTACCCTTGGTGACGCCGAGGCGGCGCGCCAGCGGTTCGACCGCGACGCCGCGCACGCCTTGTTCGGCGATCATGTCCAGCGCGCCCTGCGCCCAATCGGCGGCGGAAAGGCGGGCGGCACGGTCGCTCTTGGCGGTTCCGGGAGTGTTTTTCGGAGCGATGGCGGGCTGATTCATCAGACAATTCTATCCAGAACCGTACGGAAGGCGGTGAACGGCCGCGCTGGCGCGTTCGCAGCCAGTCCGTTACCGTCCGCACGCCGGTTCCCCACGCATCCCCTGTTTGCCTGCCTGGCCGATGAATTCCGCGACCACCACCCCGAGCGAATCCGCCCCGACCGAACCTGCCGCGAACGCGGTCGTGCAGGCGCGTGAGGCGCTGCGCGAACTGCCTGCGCTCGGCTGGGCCTTCGCCTATTTCTTCTGCCTGCTCACCGGCTACTACGTGCTGCGCCCGGTGCGCGAGGCGATGGGCGCCTCGAACGACGTGGCGGCGCTGTTCCCGTCGCCGATGATCGACTGGTTCGCCGCGCGCGGCATGGCGCTGGGCGAGTTCGTGCTGCAGGTGCTGTTCACCATCACCTTCATCATCATGCTGGCCTTGCAGCCGCTCTACGGCGCGCTGGTCAGCCGCTTCCCGCGGCGCGTGTTCCTGCCGTTGGTCTATGGCGTGTTCATCGCCTGCCTGCTGCTGTTCTACGTCGCGTTCAAGCAACAATGGACCGGGCGCGGCATGGCCTTCTTCCTCTGGCTCACCGTGTTCAACCTGTTCGCGGTCACGGTGTTCTGGAGCTTCATGGCCGACGTGTTCTCCGACGTGCAGGCGCGCCGCGTCTACGGCTTCATCGGCGCGGGCGGCACGCTCGGCGCCTTCCTCGGGCCGACGCTGGTGACGTTCTTCGTGGAATACGCCGGATTGGCGAACCTGATGCTGATTTCCGCCGGCTTCCTGGTCGCCTGCCTGTTCTGCATCGTGAACCTGCGGCCTTACGCGGTGGCACGCGAAGCCTCGCACAAGCTGGCCAGCGGCGAAGTGCCGATGGGCGGCTCGGTGCTGGCCGGGCTGAAGCTCATCGTGAAGGAACCGCTGATGCGCGCGATGGCGCTGGTGCAGATCTTCGGCGTCGGCGTCGGTACCCTGCTCTACAACGAACAGAACGCGATCGCGCGCGCCGCGTATCCGGACGACGCCGAACGCACCGCGTTCTTCGGCGGCATCGACCTGGCCGTGAACGGCCTGACCCTGGCGATCCAGCTGTTCGCCACGCGCTTCCTGCTGAGCCGCTACGGCGTCACGCCGGCGCTGCTGATCCCGGCCTTCGCGGTACTGCTCGGCTATTGCCTGCTGGCGGCCTCGCCCTTGCCGGTCCTGGTCGCGCTGACCCAGATCGCCACGCGCGCCGGCGAGTTTTCACTGGCCAAGCCGGCGCGCGAAACCATCTACACCCGCGTGGCGCGCGAATGGCGCTACAAGGCCGGCGCCGCGGTCGACACCGTGGTGTACCGCGGCGGCGACCTCGCCTTCGTCTGGCTGCACAAATGGCTGGCGCTGTTCGGCTCGAAAATCGTGTTCCTCGCCGGCGTCGGCGTCGGCGTCGGCATGGTGCTGTCGGGCATGAAGCTGATCCGCGAACAGAAATCGCTGCCGGCGCAAAGCCAAAGCGAAGACGGCAAGGACCATGGCTGACGAGCTTCCCGCCAGCGACGCGCTCGGCCAGATCACGCGGATCCTCGCCGCGGCGGGCGACACCGACCCGCTCAACACGCTGATGCCGCTGGTGTACGCCGACCTGCGCCGGCTGGCGCGTTCGCAGCGCCGGCAGATGGAATCCTCCGACACGCTCTCGACCACGGCGCTGGTCAACGAGGCCTACCTGAAACTGCGCCGCGCCGACTATCCAGGCCTGCAGGGCCGCACGCATTTCTTCTCGCTGGCGGCGCGCGCGATGCGGCAGATCCTGATCGACCACGCCCGCAGCAAGCTGGCCGAAGCGCGGCGCATGAAGGAAGTCGGACAGGAACTGGACGAGCGTCCGTTCGAGGACGCGGCCGACCTGGCGCGACTGATCGAAATCGACTCGGCGCTGGACGAACTGGAACATCACGAGCCGCGCCTGGCGCAGGTCGTGATGTACCGCTATTTCGGCGGCCACTCGCCGGAGGAAATCGCCGACCTGCTGGGCATCAACGTGCGCACCGTGACGCGCGACTGGCACAAGGCCCGCGCATGGCTCGCGATCGCGTTGCGCTCGCGCGGCATGGCGGAAGGATCGCCCGAACCCTAGCCCGTCGAGGGCTTCTTGCTACGCTTGCGCCTCGCCATCGAACCAGAAGCACCATGGGCAAACTCACCACGCACGTCCTCGATACCGCGCACGGCATGCCCGGCGCCGGCATTCCGATTTCGCTCCACCGGCTCGACGGCGCGTCGCGCGTCGCGCTCGGCACTTTCGTCACCAACCACGACGGCCGCTGCGATGCGCCGCTGCTGCAGGGCGAGGCCTTCGTGGCCGGCACCTACGAACTGGAATTTTCCGTCGGCGACTATTACGCCGCGCGCGGCGTCGAACTGCCGACGCCGCGCTTCCTGGACACGATCGTGCTGCGCTTCGGCATCAGCGACGCGGGCGCGCACTACCACGTTCCCTTGCTGGTCTCGCCGTTCGGCTACAGCACCTATCGCGGAAGCTGAGCCGTGTTCGAATCCGCTTTCCTGCTCGATGCGGCGACGTTCCTGCTGCGCTGGCTGCACGTGGTCGCGGCGATCGCGTGGATCGGCGAATCCTTCTATTTCGTCGCGCTCGACCGCGGCCTGCAGCCGCCGAAGGATCCGCAACCCGGCATGGCCGGCGAAAGCTGGTCGGTGCACGGCGGCGGCTTCTACCACAAGCAGAAATACCTGCCCGCGCCGGCGCAATTGCCCGATCGCCTGCACTGGTCGATGTGGAAGTCCTACACCACCTGGCTGTCGGGCTTCGCGCTGCTGAGCGTGTCGTATTTCCTGCGGCAAGGCGTGGATCCGCTCCTCGCCGTCGCGCTGCTGGCCGGAACCTGGATCGCCTACGACCAGATCTGCAAGCGCTTCGGCGCGAACGATCGCGTGCTCGGCGTCCTGGTCGGCGTGCTGGCGCTGGCGGTGTGCCTGCTCGCGACGCATTGGTTCCGTTACCAGGCCGGCTTCGTGCTGGCCGGCGCGGCGCTGGCGACGGTGATGAGCGCCAACGTGTTCTTCGTGATCATTCCCGGCCAGCGCCGCATGGTGCAGGCGCTGCGGAACGGCCAGGCGCCCGACCCGCGCGACGGCGCGCGCGGCAAGCAGCGTTCGGTGCACAACACCTACTTCACCCTGCCGGTGGTGTTCGCGATGCTGGCCACGCATTACCCGGATGCGTGGACGCACGCGCATCGCGGCTGGCTGCTGGCGCTGTTCATGCTGGCTGCGGCCCTGATCCGGCAATTCTTCGTGGTCTGGCACAGCGGCGAGCGCGCCTGGAAATTGCTGGCGACCGGCGGCGCCGTGCTGTTGCTGGCCCTGGCGTGGACGGCGCATCCGAAGTTCCCGGCGCGATCGGAAGCGGCCGCGCCATCCGCGGCGGCAACCTCGACCGATGCCGGAGAAACACCGCAAGCGGGCGAAGCCGCGCCGCTGTCCGCCGACACCGCCAGCATCCACGCGATCCTGCGCGAACGCTGCGCCGCCTGCCACTCGGCCACGCCGAGCCTGTTGCTCGAAGCGCCCAAGGGCGCGGCCTTCGACACGCCCGAACAGGTCGAAAGCCAAGCCGTGCTGATCCACCAGCAGACCGTGGTGCTCAGGACCATGCCGCCGGGCAACCTGACCCAGATGACCGACGCCGAACGCGACGCCATCGCGCGCTGGTTCGAACCGCTGAAACGGTGATTGCCAGGCACGAAAAATCCCGGCAGGATGCGCGCCCAAAAATGCCGCCATGCCCCATCCCTGCCTTGCCTGCGGCGCGTGCTGCGCCATGTTTCTCGTCGCCTTCCACTGGAGCGAGGCCGATGCTTCGCAAGGTGGAACCGTTCCGCCCGGACTGGTGGAAACGCTCGATCCGCATCGCCTGATGATGCGCGGCACGCGATCGTCCAGACCACGCTGCGTGGCGCTACGCGGCGAGATCGGAACGGAAGCCTTCTGCTCGATCTACGAACGCCGCCCGACGCCGTGCCGCGAGCTGCAACCGGCCTGGGAAAACGGCGAACCCAGCCCACAATGCGACCGCGCGCGCCGCGCCCATGGCCTGCCGGCGCTGACGCCCGGGGACTGGATCGCCTTCCACAGCGGCAGCGAGTGCGCCGTTCACGCATGACATTGGCATCCGGCTGGTAAAATGCCCGCTTCCCGCCGAGGGGCGCTGCAAGTCCGGATGACCGGAATCAGGCTCGGCGGTCGAATCCTTCCAACGGCGCTCGATCCGCGATGCACGCTTCCGGGCGAATGTTCGGCGCCGGAGCGTCGCGGCTTACCCCAACACGGAAAAGCCACCATGAACGCTGCCATCCAAACCACCGCTTCCAAGAACGACTACAAGGTCGCCGACATTTCGCTCGCCGACTGGGGCCGCAAGGAAATCGAGATCGCCGAGCACGAAATGCCGGGGCTGATGTCGATCCGCAAGAAGTATGCCCCGGCGCAATCGCTGAAGGGCGTGCGCGTGACCGGCTCTCTGCACATGACGATCCAGACCGCGGTCCTGATCGAAACCCTGAAGGACCTCGGCGCGAACGTGCGCTGGGCCTCGTGCAACATCTTCTCCACCCAGGACCACGCCGCCGCCGCGATCGCCGCGACCGGCACGCCGGTGTTCGCGTGGAAGGGCGAGACGCTCGAGGAATATTGGGACTGCACGCTCGACGCGCTCACCTTCACGCTGGCCGACGGCACCCTGACCGGCCCGGAACTGGTGGTCGACGACGGCGGCGACGTGACCCTGCTGATCCACAAGGGCTACGAACTCGAACAGGGCGACGAAAGCTGGGTCAACAGCGCCTCGTCGAACCACGAGGAACAGGTCATCAAGAACCTGCTCAAGCGCGTCGCCAAGGAACGCCCGGGCTTCTGGACCCGCGTCGTCAAGGACTGGAAGGGCGTGTCGGAAGAAACCACGACCGGCGTGCACCGCCTCTACCAGCTCGCCGAACAGGGCAAGCTGCTGGTGCCGGCGATCAACGTCAACGACTCGGTCACCAAGTCCAAGTTCGACAACCTCTACGGCTGCCGCGAATCGCTCGCCGACGGCCTGAAGCGCGCGATGGACGTGATGCTGGCCGGCAAGGTGGCCGTGGTCTGCGGCTACGGCGACGTCGGCAAGGGCTGCGCGCATTCGCTGCGTGCCTACGGCGCACGCGTCGTCGTCACCGAAATCGATCCGATCTGCGCGCTGCAGGCGGCGATGGAAGGTTTCGAGGTCAACACGGTCGAATCCACGCTCGGCCGCGGCGACATCTACGTCACCACCACCGGCAACAAGGACGTGATCACGCTGGCCCACATGCAGGGCATGAAGGACCAGGCCATCGTCTGCAACATCGGCCACTTCGACAACGAGATCCAGGTCGATGCGCTGAACGCTTCGGACGCTGTGCGCACCAACATCAAGCCGCAGGTGGACAAGTACACCTTCCCGAACGGCAATTCGATCTTCCTGCTGGCCGAAGGCCGCCTCGTGAACCTCGGCTGCGCCACCGGCCACCCGAGCTTCGTGATGAGCAACAGCTTCTCGAACCAGACGCTCGCGCAGCTCGACCTCTGGGCCAACCGCGATTTCTACTCGCCCAAGGTCTACCTGCTGCCGAAGAAGCTGGACGAGGAAGTGGCGCGCCTGCACCTGGAAAAGATCGGCGTGAAGCTGACCACGCTGACGCCGCAGCAGGCCGCGTACCTCGGCGTGCCGGTGGAAGGCCCGTTCAAGCCGGACCACTACCGCTACTGATCGACGCCGCGCACAAGGCGAAGATGCACGAAGGGCGGATTCGCAGGAATCCGCCCTTTCGTTTTGCCGATGCCACGCATCAAGGCCCGCGACACGGCGCCGCAAAAACGGAGAGAATGCGTGAGCATCGAGGATACCCGCCGTCCCACGATCGAACCGGACGCCGCCGGGGACCGCGGGTGTAGAGTCCTGAACCGTCGCACGCCCTGCGGCCGGCGGCGAACACGCAAACCCAGCACAACACACGAGGTAAAAGCATGAGCATGTTGCAGGAGTTCAAGGAATTCGCGATGCGCGGCAACGTCATCGACCTGGCCGTCGGCGTGGTGATCGGCGGCGCCTTCGGCAAGATCGTCGGCGCGCTGGTGGACAAGGTGCTGATGCCGCCCATCGGGCTGCTGATCGGCGGCGTGGATTTTTCCGAATGGGTGATCACGCTGAAGGAAGCCGGCGTCGATGCGGCGGGCGCGGCGGTCCCGGCGGTGCAGATCGGGATCGGCGATTTCCTCAACACGCTGATCCAGTTCATCATCATCGCCTTCGCGATCTTCATGTTGATCAAGATCATCAACAAGATCCACAAGCCGGCCCCGGCGGCCGAAGAGGCACCACCGCCGCCGACTCCGTCGGAAGCGCTGTTGACGGAAATTCGCGATTTGCTCAAGGCCAAATCGTAAGCCGCGGCGCTAACATCGCAGACTGGTTCGGGCACGGCGTCTTCGGACGCCGTTGCCTTTTCTGTAGTCCGAAAAAGATGATCGAGCACATGAACGGGAAGATGAAGAAACTGGCGCTGGCCGCGATGCTGGCGTTCACCACGATCGGCGCGGCGCAGGCCGAAGAAAAAACCGACGGTCTGCCGCTGGCGGCGTTGGAAGCGGCCGCGAAGCTGCGCGAGATGGCGCTGGCTGGAAGCGGCGCGTATGACGTCGTGGAATCGCTGACGACCGAAGTCGGCCCGCGCATGGCAGGTTCGGAGGCGGATGCCCGCGCGGTGGCGTGGGCCAAGGCCAAGTTCGAAAGCTTCGGCTTCGACAAGGTCTACACCGAGCCGGTGACCTTCCCGAAATGGGTGCGCGAACGCGAAACCGCGCAGGTGCTCTCGCCGTTCCCGCAGAAGCTCATGATCGCCGCGCTCGGTCGCAGCGTCGGCACCGGCGATGCGCCGGTCGAAGCGGAAGTGGTCCAGTTCGCCACGCTCGCCGATCTGGAAAACGCTCCCGAAGGCTCGCTGATCGGCAAGATCGCCTTCGTCAACAACCGCATGGAACGCTTCAAGGACGGCCACGGCTACGGCCCTGCGGTGGCCGCGCGCGGCCGCGGCGCGTCGGTCGCGAGCCGTCAGGGCGCGGTCGCGTTCCTGCTGCGCTCCATCGGCACCGATTCGGACCGCTTCCCGCACACCGGCATGACCGGCTATGAGGAAGGCGTCAAGCCGATTCCCGCCGCGGCGCTGTCCAATCCCGACGCGGACCTGCTCGCGAACATGCTCAAGCGCGGCCAGCCCGTGAAGGTGCAGCTCGACATCGACGCCGCCATGGCCGAGGAATACGAATCGGCGAACGTGATCGGCGAAATCACCGGCAGCGAATTCCCGGATGAAGTCGTCGTGATCGGCGGCCACCTGGACTCGTGGGATCTGGGCACCGGCGCGATCGACGATGCCGCCGGCGTGGCGATCACGATGCGCGCCGCGGCCCTGATCGCGCAGCTTCCGCAGCGTCCGAAGCGCACCATCCGCGTGGTCGCGTTCGCCAATGAGGAGCAGGGCCTGTTCGGCGGCCGCGCCTATGCCGCGGCGCACGGCAAGCCCGGCGAACTGGAGAAGCACCTGATCGGCGCGGAAAGCGATTTCGGCGCGGGCCGCATCTATGCCTTCTCGACCAGCGCCGTGCCGCCGGAAGCCGAAGCCGTCGTTCGCCAGATCGCGCAGGCGCTCGCGCCGCTCGACATCGAATACACGCCCGGCAAGGGCGGCCCCGGCCCGGACCTCGGCCCGATCTCGCGCACCGGCATGGCGTGGGCGGCGCTGCAGCAGGACGGCACCGACTACTTCGACTACCACCACACCGCCAACGACACGCTCGACAAGGTCGAAGCGGCGGCGCTCGACCAGAACGTCGCGGCCTACGCGGTGTTCGCCTATCTGGCGGCGCAGTCGGAGGTCGGTTTCGGTTCGAAGTACACCGAACCGAAGCCCTTCACCTTCGGCGCACCGCCGAGCAAGCCGGCGAAGAAGTAATCACTTCAGCAACGGCGATTCCAGCGTCTTCGACGGCGCGCCGATGACCTCGCGCGCCGCTTCGCGGACGTCTTCCACCGACACCCGCCCGCGTCCCATCAGGGCGCGGGCGACGTCATCCAGGTTCCGGTCCGGCGCACGCTGCCGGATTTCCGCATCCAGCTCCGCCAGCAACGCCACCGCGCGCGCCGTGCGCGGACCGCTGGAGTTGTCGCCACGCAGCGTCTTGACCGAGCTGCCGTGCTTCTTCATCCATTCGATGGTCTTGGCGAAGCGCGCGTCGCTGAGCAGCCCGGCACGACGTAGCAGTTCCGAGCCGTAGTACTCGGCGAAACCTTCCGCGATCCAGTCGTCGCCCTTCACGCCGCGGATGCCCGTGACCACGTGCACGGCTTCGTGCATCAGCGTCGACGAGCCGTTCTCGCTGATCAGCGGACGGTCCGCATGCATCCACAGCGAACGCGGTCCGGAAAGCCCGCCGCGCCACATCGGATCGCCGGCGCCGACGACCAGCAGCTTCGGTGGCAGCTTGCCGAAGGCATCGCGCATCGCCGGCGAGGTGGCGGTCAGCATCGACAGGATCTGCATGCGCGGCATCGGCGCGCCCTTGGGCGCGGCCACCGCCACCTCCATGCCGTCGATCATGTCGCGGCGCACGCCGATGTTGCCCGCGATGAACCAGCCGGTCGGCCGGTCGAAATTGCGGTTGGGATTGGTCACGACGAAGCTCTGTCCATCCTTCGCGAGCGACCAGGGCGTATCGAAATGGGTCCAGCCCGACGGCATCACGAGCTTGAGCCGCGCACGCGAATCCGCGCCCTTGGTGGTTTTCACCGCGGCCGACGGGATCAGGTCGTCGCCGCGCACGATGACGAAATCCTTGGTGATGCGCGCGTCGTACGCGCCGTTGCTGCGCTTGTGGTCGATGCGGTAGCGGTAACGCAGTTCACCGCCTTTCGCGGGCGGCTCCCACGCGAGCTTGTCGCCATCGCGCGAGGTTTTCCCGTCGCCCTTGATCGCGGAATAACGCTCTTCCGGCATGTCGAACACCAGCCGCGACACTTTGGCATCGGCTTTCTGCTGGATCGCGATCGACACTTCCGCCACGCCATCGGCGGGCGCGAAACCCACGGTGTACGTGACGCCGTATTGCGGCAACTTGGCCGCCGCCGCGGCGCAGGCCAGCAACAGCAGCAGGGACAGGAATATCGCGGACAGGCGCAGCGTCGCGTGCTTCATCGGTGTCATCTCCACCCTCAAAACCGTCCGACACAGTACCCGCATCGCGTGAACGAAAACCATCTGCGCGGCTTCGCGCCCGGGCCGCGAGCGTTCTCCGTCGGAGGGCGTGCGGACGCGTTCGGGAGTACCATTCGCGGCTGCCGATTTCCTTCCGAAACCTCGCCTTCGGAGCACCATCCGCCATGCCCCAGCGTTCCTGGGTTGCCGCTTCGATCCAGAAAATCGAAGCCGACTTCAACCGTTCCGCCGATACGCACCTGATCCCGCTGCCGATGCCCGCGTTTCCCGGCATCGACATCTACTTCAAGGACGAATCCAGCCATCCGACCGGCAACCTCAAGCATCGCCTGGCGCGCTCGCTGTTCCTGTACGCGCTGGCGAACGGCTGGCTGCGCGAAGGCGCGCCTGTGATCGAGGCCTCGAGCGGCTCGACCGCGGTTTCGGAAGCCTATTTCGCGCGCCTGCTCGGGCTGCCGTTCCTCGCGGTGGTTCCCGAATGCACCTCGAAGGAAAAGATCGCGGCGATCGAATTCCAGGGCGGCCGCTGCCGGCTGATCGCCGATCCGGCGCAGATCAACGCCGAATCCGCGCGCATCGCGGCGGAAACCGGCGGCCATTTCATGGACCAGTTCACCTACGCCGAACGCGCCACCGACTGGCGCGCCAACAACAACATCGCCGAATCCATCTTCAAGCAGATGAGCATGGAGCCGCAGCCCGAGCCGGCATGGATCGTCTGCAGTCCCGGCACCGGCGGCACCTCGGCGACGCTGGGCCGCTACGTGCGCTATCGCCGCGCGGCGACGCGCATCCTGTGCGTCGATCCGGAGCATTCGGTGTTCTTCGATTTCTACCGCGGCTCGCTCGCCGGCTCGCCGTGTCCGGAACTGAAGCACCACTGCGGCTCGCGCATCGAAGGCATCGGCCGTCCGCGCGTGGAAGCGAGCTTCATCCCGCAATGCGTGGACGCGATGGCGAAGGTGCCCGACGCGATTTCACTGGCCGCGATGCGCTACGTCAGCAAGCGCCTGGGACGGCGCGTCGGCGGCTCGACCGGAACCAACTTCGTCGGCGTGCTGGCGCTGGCTTCGGCGATGGCGAAGGCCGGCAAGCGCGGCTCCATCGTGACGATCCTGTGCGACAGCGGCGAGCGCTATCTGCACAGCTACTACAACCCCGAGTGGTACGGGAAATCGGGAATCGACACGGTCGAATCGGACGCGCTGATCGCGGCCGTGGTCGAAGGTCGCGGGCAACTCGACCTGGCGACGGCGGGCTGCGCCTTGGCCTGACGCAGCCCGCGCCGCCGGCGAATCCTCAGGCCGAGGCGTTCGCCAGCGCGTAGTCGATCGCGGCGCACACCGCCGCGACCTGCGCCAGATTGCATTGCTCCGGCGTCGCGCGCGGGCTGTCCGGATACACCTCGGTCGTGGTCGTGAAGCGCGCGCCGCTGATGCCCGCGCAGAGGCCGAGCTGCCGCATCGGATACTCGATCACGCCTTCCGCCACGACCGGCGAGCCGATGATGTTGCCGTCCGCATCGGCCGGCGCGATATGCGTGACCTTCGCGACCGCGGCGATCACATGCCGCTGAAATTCCGGCTGCGGATTTTCCGAGTCGTCCACCAGGTAGAAACCGTCGGGAATCCCGCCCGGCTCGAACGGCTTGCCGTCGCGCGCGGCCAGGGCGGGACGAAATTCGCTTTCGTCGCTGTCGGTGGTTTCGTGCAGGTCGATGTGCATCGCGATGTGCCCGCGGAAGGGCCCGACCAGGCGCATCAGCGCGGCCGATTCCGGCGCCGGGCTGTGTTCGTGGAAGGAGCGGTTCGGGTCGATCGCGAGCGGATTCCAGCGATGGATGCGTTCGTAGGCCCACGGGCTGACGCAAGGCGCGATCAGCAGGTTCGCGCGTCCCGCGTAGTCGGCCGCGCGGGTTCGCGCGAACAGCAACGCGCCCTGCACGCCGCTGGTTTCGTAGCCGTGCACGCCGCCGGTGACGAGCATGGTCGGCAGCGCCGCGTCCCAGTGGCGGCTTTTCAGCGCGAACAGCGGGAAACGCTCGGGCGCGTAGTCGAGTTCGCCGTACTGCACCACGTCGAAGGCCTCGCGCAGCGCGTCGATCTTCGCCAGCACTTCCTCGGCATAGCTGCGCTGGCGCGTCTGCCGCGCCAGCCATTCCGCCTTCTCCGCCGCGCCCCAGGGCACGCCGGGCGTGCCGATCGGAAAGAAGCGTTCGATGGTGTTCGTCGTCATGTCGGTCTTGTCCAGAATTCCGGTTCCATCCAAGGATAGAACCTTGCGCCCCGATATGGCCGCAGGCGCTAGACTGTTCCGCCGCGAGACCGCTGTACGCCATGAATCCACATCGCCCCACGTTCCCGCATCGCAAGGCCGCCGGCCCGCATCCGGCGCACGCCAACGAACGTACGTCGCGGCCGCGCCCGCCGGATGCCGCCGCGCCGCGACCGGATTTCGACGAAGTCCGCATCCACGGCCTGAACGCCTGCCTGGCCGCCTTCGAGGCGCGGCCCGAGGACCTGCGCAAGGCCTGGCTGTCCGAATCCCGGATTCCGGCGCTGAAGCCGGTGCTGGCCTGGTGCGTCAAGAACCGCATCGGCTACCGCGTGGTGGAAGACGAAGCCGAACTGGCCAAGCTCACCGGCACCGAACGCCACGAAGGCGTGTGCTTCCAGATGCGCCGTCGCGTCGATCCCGACCTGCCGACGCTGCTGCGCAACCTCGGCGACGGCCCGGCCTGCCTGCTGTGGCTGGATGGCGTCGGCAACCCGCACAACTTCGGCGCGCTGCTGCGCTCGGCCGCGCATTTCGGCGTGCGCGGCATCCTGCTGCCGTCCGATTCCACGCTGACCTTGTCGGGCGCGACCTGCCGCGTGGCCGAAGGCGGCGCCGAAGCCGTGCCGGTGGTTCGCCTCGGCGACACCGCGGAGGCGATCAATGCGCTGCAGGCGGCCGGCTTCACGCTCGCCGCGACCGTGCCGCGCGAAGCCGATTCGCTGTTCGAGGCCAAGCTTCCGGCACGCACCGTGTTCGTGCTCGGCGCGGAACGCGATGGCATGCAGCACGACCTGATCGAACGCTGCGCCCTGCGGCTGACGATTCCCGGCAGCGGCAAGGTCGAAAGCCTCAACATCGCGAGCGCCGTCGCGGTGCTGCTGGCGGTCTGGGCGTTGCGGCATCCGGCGTAAGCGCGACGCCTGCGTCCTGACGGACGCCCCGCGCGCCCGGCCGCGAAAAATCCTTCCCCCAAAAACCGACGCCGTTGTGCAAGCACAACGGCGTCGGTGATCTGCTTCCCGTGGAAGCAGTTGCCCTTATCCCTCGAAACCGTCGGCGAAGATGTCGATCACGGTCGGGGTCGGCACGGTGCATGCGCCCGGCGTGCTGGCGTTGGTGACCTGCACGTCGTCGAGGTAGAAACCCTCTTCCTCGTAGCCCGGATCGGTGGAAATGCGCCAGCGCAGCTGCACGGTCTGGCCCGCATAGGCCGCGAGGCTGGCCGAATAGCTGACGAAGTTGCCGTTGGTCGTGCCGTTGAAGGCGCCGTGCGAGGCGGCGTAGCCGCAGGCGTTGATCGGCGGATTGCCGGTCTCGCTGAAACCGCCCGGATAGCCGCCGGTGGGCACGAGGTCGTTCCAGGTCGCACCGCCGTCGCTGCTGACTTCCATCACCACGCCGTCCCAGTCGGCCTCCATCTCGTAGCGCGCCTTGAAGCTCAGCACCGCGCCGCTTTGCAACGTCATCGGCGGCGTCGTGATCGCGGCGCAAGTGTCGGGCGTGTAGGTGGACGATCCGTGCGGCGCGTTGCGGTAGCTGTAACCGCCGGAAGCGGCCTGCGCATCGGTGATGCTCCACGGCGTCTGCAGCACCATGAACGCGGGCGATTCGGCGCCATCGACGAAGGTGCCGGGCACGCTGCCGGAGCTGGGCGTGAAGGCGACCCGGTGCGATCCGAAGGATTCGTTGCCGCCCGACGGGCCTGCTCCGGCCGTCGTGGTGTCTTCGGCGCGCACGACGTAGTAGTACGTGGTCAGCGCCATCGCGGTGTTGTCGACGAACTCGCTGCTTTCCACGCCTTGCGCGATCAGCGTCGCCGCCGACGGCACGAACAGCGGTTCGGTCGAGCGATAGACGTTGTAGCGCAGCGCCGTGCCGTTCGGGCATTGGCTCGCACCCGCGTCCCAGCTCAGCTTCGTCGCGCAGGAGCCCGGCGCCACCGCCGCGACCGCCACGCTGCTCTGGTCGAACTGCGGCAGCAGCGTGCAGGCCGATTCGGAAACGACGTCGGCGCAGGCGCTGATCGGGCCTTCACCGCTGACGTTCACGCCACGGATCTTGTAGGCGTAGGAATAACCGCCGTGGGTCAGCGCATCGATGACCGCCGGCGTGTCGCTCTTGGCGACGAACTGGAAGTCGAGCGGATTGGCGCTGTCGCAGGTTCCGTCGGCGCGGTAGAGCTGGTAGCCGGTCGCGTTCGCCACCGCGGACGCCGTGACGGTGACCTCGCCATCGGCGTTGGTCGCGGAAATCGACGCCGGCGCGTCGGCGATCGGGTTCGCCGGAACATTCGCCGAAACGACCAGCGCATAGCCCTGCCGTTCCGAGAACGGCGAACCATCGCCCGGGATCGACGTGCCCTTCACGCGGATCGTGTATTCGCCCGCCGTGGGCGAAAGCAGACGCACCTGTTCGACCGGATTGAGCGTGTCGGCGCTGCCGCCCGTGGTGGATTGCGCGCCGGAGAAGACGTTGCCCTTGTACGTGTTCGCGCCGGCGACCACTTCCAGGTCCAGGTCGTTGATCAGGGCGCGGCCGGCAAGGCCCGGAGCCGCGGGCGGGTCGTACCACACCAGCGTCGCGCGGAATTCCTCGCCCGCCGCGACCTGCACCTTGTATTCGTCGACCTCGCCCTGGGTGATGCCCACGTCCTGTTGCTTGGCGAAGCTGCGCATGCGGCGGCTGTCGCCGGGGAAATACAGGTTGTTGTCGAGGAACACGCGGCCCCAGCCGTAGGTGTTGTCGGGCGTCGAACTGACGAAGGCGGTGCCGTTCAACAGCACGGCCTTCAGCTCCGACCCCAGCGGGCTGCGCGCATCCGGCAGGCTCGAAACGCCGGTCGGATAGAAACCGTCCTCGAAATACTGGCGCGCCAACGCCGCCGCGCCGGCCACCGTCGGCGTGGACATCGACGTGCCGCTCATGCTCTTGGTGGTGGCCTGGTCGGGATTGGCCGGCGGATTGGCATTGTTGGTGTTGCCGCTGGCCGAAACGATGCTCGATCCGGGCGCGGTGATGTCCGGCTTGCGGCGGTTGTCGCGGGTCGGTCCGCGCGAGGAGAAGCTGGCGGTCGAGGTGGAGTTGCCGTGCTGCAGCGCGCCGACGGTCAGGGCGTGCTTGGAATGGCCGGGATGGCCGATGGTGCGCTGGCCGGGACCATCATTGCCCGCCGAGAACACGATCAGCATCGTGTCGTCGTTCCACAGGGTCTTGTCGACTTCCGCGTCGGACGAGCTGTACACACCGGAATAATCCGATCCATAACTGTTACTGGAAATCTTCGCGTTCACGGCCGAGGCCTGCTGCCACATCGGCAGTCCGCCCTGTCCCGACAGGCAGCCGCTGGTGTCGTGGCCGATGTCCTGGATCAGGAGCTGCGCATTCGGCGCCATGCCTTCGCCTTGCTGGTAATTGGCGGCGGTCGGCGTCGACGGCGTGCCCGCGTCGCCGGCCACGGAACCGGCGGTGTGGGTGCCGTGGAACGACGCAAAGGAGCCATTGCAGTTCGAGTTGTTGTCGTAGGCGGTCGCGCCGGGCATCACCCAGTAGCCATAGACCTTGCGGTTCGGCCACACCGTGCCGGGCGTCGGCGGCGTGGTGTCTTCCGCATCGGTGATCTCGGTGTTGAGGCTGATGCCGTTGTGGTAGCGGTTGAACCAGCCTTCGTTGCGGTCCAGACCCGTATCGGACACGGCGACGATCTGGCCGCTGCCGAGGATGCCGCGCTGCCAGATCGGCGAAGCCGCCGCCGTGGGCGGCACGCCACCCGAAGCCATGTTGGCCTGGATCGGCCCGACCGAATCGTGGTTCATCGGATGCGGCATCTCGTAGCGCTCGATCCACTGCACCGCATCGAACAGCGCCAGCTCGGCGAGCGCATCGCCGGCCTTGTCGCGCGGCGCGACCACGCGCAGTTCGCGCTGGCCGGCGAGATCGCGCTCCAGCACCACGCGGTAATTCGCCGAGGACTTCAGCGTCACGACATCGTCCGATCCGGCGCCGCGGAACAGCAGCACGGTCAGCTCGACGTCGCCCGTGCCTTCGAGCGCGTTGTCGGAAATCTTGTAATCGGCGCGCCAGTCGCCGACGTAGCGGATCGCCGGATCGTTGGCGAGTTCCGTGCGCTGCTGCGCCGAAGCCTCGACCACGAAGGCGCGGTTCGGCACGAAGCCGACCACGCGCAGGCCGCGCTTGGTCAATTCGGAAGCGGCCAGCGGCGCGTCTTTCTTGAGCTGCACCAGCGCATAGCGGCCGGCGGCGATATTGCGGCCCGCCACGAGCGGATGTTCAAGGCGCTGCACGAGCGGATCGAAGATGCCGGCGGAGATCACCAGCTTTTGCGGATCGCGCTCGGCGCCGATCTGCTCCGGCGTGGGCTTGGCGAACTGCCCGAGCACGAGGGTTTGCGCAGGCGGCGCGGCGGAAACATGGGCGCTGCCGAGGATGGCAGCGAGCGCCAACGGCAATGCGCGCTGGACAGGATGACGCATGGTGAAGCTCCACTGGAAACGAGCGTCGAAGTCTAGAACCAGCCCTCGTGGGCAAACAGTGCAATCGGGAGCTGAATTGCTGGTGGATCCGGGCGTGGCGACGAGCCGCGAGGCCTCGATCGCCGCTGCTAGAATCGCCGGTCCGCCGACCCGAATCCCGCGCAGCAGCGCGGCCGCAGTCGCGCCGTTTTTCCCTGCATGTCGATTTCCCCTGCGCCGATTTCCCTGCTGCTGCGCGAATGCCGCAGCACGTTCAAGCTCGCGCTGCCGCTGGTGTTCGGGCATGTCGCGACCGCCCTGATCGGCTTCACCGATTCGGTCCTGGCCGGACGCCACGGCGCGAACACGCTGGCCGGCGTCGCGGTCGGAACGGCGCTGTGGAACGTGGTCGTCGTGGCATTGGTCGGCGTGCTGCTGGCGATCCCGCCGTCGGTATCGCAACTGGATGGCGCCGGCCGCCGCGACGACGTGCCTTCGCTGTTCCGGCAATCGCTGTGGCTGGCGCTGTTCCTCGCCGCGATCCTGATCGGCTTCCTGATGATCGCCATTCCCGCGATGCCGCACATCGGCATCGCGCCGGACGTGCAGCCGCCCGCGCGCGCCTTCCTTTCCTCGATCATCTGGGGCGTGCCGGGCATCGCCCTGTACCTGACGATGCGCTACACCACCGAAGGCCTGCATTACACGCTGCCGACCATGGTGCTCGGCCTCGGCGGCCTGCTGGTGCTGGTGCCGCTCGGCAGCGCCTGGATGTACGGCTGGTGGGGATTCCCCGAACTGGGCGCGGCCGGCCTCGGCCACGCGACCGCGGCGATGGTGTGGTGCCAAGCCATCGCGTTCGCGCTGTACCTGCGCTATTCGCGCCGCTTCGCGCCGCTGCGGCTGTTCGCGAAATTCGAAGCGCCGCGCCTGGTCTCGCTGCGCGCGCTGCTGAAGCTGGGATTGCCGATCGGCGTCACGGTGGCGCTGGAAGCCGGGCTTTTCATCGCCACCGCGCTGCTGATCGGACGCATGGGAGAGACGCAGGTCGCCGCGCACCAGATCGCGATCAACGTCGCGACCATCACCTTCATGGCCGCGCTCGCGCTGGCCGAAGCCACGACCGTGCGCGTCGGCCACGCCGCGGGCGCCGGGAATCCCGAGGGATTGCGCCGCGCCGCGTCGGCCGGCTACGTGCTGGTGATCGGCTTCCAGTGCCTCTGGGCCAGTCTGATCGCGCTCAACAACGACGCCATCGCTTCGATCTACACCAAGGATGTCGCGGTGCAGTCGCTGGCCGCGACGCTGCTGCTGTTCGCCGCCGCGTTCCAGATTTCCGACGGCGTGCAGGTCGTTTCCGGCGCGTCGCTGCGCGGCATCAAGGACACGCGCGTGCCGATGCTGCTGGCCGCGTTCTCGTATTGGGGCGTCGGCATGCCGGTCGGCGCGAGCCTCGGCCTGTGGGCCGGATACGGCGCGCCGGGCATGTGGGTCGGTCTGCTCTCGGGCCTGAGCTTCGCGGCGCTGCTGCTGACCTGGCGTTTCCAGCGCATGGTGCGGAAGCTGACGTGAAACCAAGCGGCGCGCGCGACACAGTTGGCGCTGCCGCGGCGTTCGGCTAGAATGCCCAGTTCTCGCAGCCAGACTGGCGCACACGCAATCCGCGGCAGTCGACGTTCGCGAAGCAGTTCGGCTAAGTAGCTCAGACGGTTAGAGCGCGGCACTCATAATGCTGAGGTCGGCGGTTCGATTCCGCCCTTAGCCACCATCACGACGCCCGATCGGAAACGATCGGGCGTTTTCGTCTGCGCGCCATGGCGGCCGTCTGAAGCTATGCTTGGCGCAATCCATCACGGTTTCCACGCTTCCGCGCATGCAGTGCTACGTCTACAAGAGCGTCCGTCGCGCCGAGACCTACGTTTACCTGGCGCGGCCCGAGGATTTCGACGCGCTGCCCGATCCGATCCGCGCCAACCTTGAGCCGCTCAGCTTCGTGCTGGAGTTCGTCCTGGACGAAGGCCGCAAACTGGCGCGCGAAGATGCGGGCAAGGTGCGCGAGAACCTGCGGACGCGCGGCTGGCACCTGCAGATGCCGCCGTCGCTCGTGGTGCCGCCCGCCACCGACGACGGCGAATGACGACGATGTCCGACCCGAATCCCGCGCCGGCACGCGAAGGCTCTGCGCTCGGTTGGCTGTTGCCCATCGCCCTGGGCCTGTGCGCCGCGATTCCCGCTTCCCCCTGGTTCGGTGTCGCAGCGTTGCTGGCGGCGCCGCTGTTCCTGCTCGCCGCCGGTTCGGGACTCGACTGGAAAACCCGTTTCCGCCGCCATCTGCGCGATCGCTACTGGTATTACCTGGCGCCCTTGATCGTGCTCGGCGCGGCGTTGGCGTGGCCGGCGCAGACGCTGTGGCTGGACCACGCGAACCTGCCCGCCGCCTTGACGCTCTCGGCGCTGCTCGGCATCGCGCTGGTACTGGCGTGGCGGCGCGCGGCCCTGCCGGCGCATCTGGAAAACTCGACCCAGGCGGAAAACCCGCTGGCAAGGGCGCGCGACGAGCTGCTCGAAACCGGCGATGCGATCTTCCTGACGTTCCGGCCGTGGTCGATCGCGGCGGCCCTGCTGGCGCTGGCCGTCTCCACGCTGGCCTGCGCCTGGCATGGCCCCTGGCCTTCGCCGCAAGCGCATCTGGCGTTCACCGCGCTGCATTCAGTGCTGCTTGCGCCATTGCTCGCGACCTATGCGATCCGCACCGGCAGCCGCTGGCTGATCGAAGCGCGTGAACGGCAGGCGCGCGAAGAAGCGGCGCTGACTGCGCAGGAAGCTGCGTCCGAAGACACCCACGAGCTTCCGGTCGAAACGCCGGCGATCAGCGCGCCGCCGCCCGATGGCGTGAAGAAGCTCTACGCCGCGGCCACTTCCGGCCGCGTCGACGAGGCCCTCCACCTGCTCGAGATGGGCGTCGATCCGCACGCGCTGCCGGAGCCCGACGCGAAGGACCAGCGCACGCTGCTGATGCTGGCCTCGCTGCAAGGCGACCTGCGCCTGCTGCGCGCCCTGATCGCCGCGCGCGTCGACGTGAACCGCGCCCACGCCGGACTCACGCCATTGCTCGCCGCGGTGCGCGACAGCTACCACGGCCGTCCCGATACGGTGCTGATGCTGCTGACCAACGGCGCCGATCCGCGGGTCGCCGATGCCGACGGCGAAACGCCGCTGCACCGCGCCGCACGCGGCATCGATCCGGGCGTCGCGGCGCTGCTGCTGGATGCGGGCGCGCCGCTGGAGGCGCTCGACAAGCAGGGCTTCTCGCCGCTCGGCATCGCCTGCGCAACCGGCAATCTTCCGCTCGCGGCCTTCCTGCTCGAACACCGCGCCAAGCCCGAACCGCCGAACGGACAGCCGGCCTTGCTGGCCGCGGCCGGCAATCCGGACGACGATCCGGCCATGGTCAAGCTGCTGCTCAAGCACAAGGCCAAGATCGACGCGCGCGGCCGGCTGGAACGCAGCGCGCTGCACGTCGCCGCGCTCGCCGGCAATGCCGAGATCGCGCAGACGCTGCTCGCCGCCGGCGCCGACGTGAACGCGCGCGACGCGCAGAACGTCACGCCCCTGCTCGAAGCCGCGCGCGCCGGCAGCGTCGCGACGATCCGCGTGCTGGCCAAGCACTCGCCCGACCTGGAAGCCGAGGACAGCGCCGGCCGCAACGCGCTCGCCATCGCCTGCCAGGCCACGCACCCGGACGCTTCCGCGATCTCGGCGCTGCTGGAACTGGGCGTGGATCGCCACCATCGCGGCGCCGACGGCCGCCTGCCGATCGACTACGCGGTCGCGGCCGGGCGCTGGTCGCACGTGCTGCTGCTCGATCCGGACTACACCATTCCCGCCAGCCTCGTCGAAGACGACGACCAGCTGCTCGACGCGCCGCCGAAAGTGCGGCTGCGGCTGGCACTGGAACGCGAGCGGCTCGATACCGCGCGCGCGCTGCTGGCGAAGGATTCGCCGGTCGTCGTGTTCGAACGCGACGCCGAAGGAAACGCCGAGCTGACGGCCTTCTTCTTCGACATCTACCCGCGCCTGACGCAATACGCGCTGCGCGTGCTGGCCGATGCGATGCCGATCGAATCGATCGATGCCGAAGGCATGTCGCTGCTGGCGATCCTGCTGGCGCAGGGATCGGAAGCGGCGCCGGCGATCCGCGCCCTGCTGGATCGCGGCGCCAGCCCGGCGGGCGCGGGCCTGCTGTCGCTGTTCCTCGCCAATGCGATGCCCGGCGACGCGCAGGCCGAGAACCTCGCGCTGGAACTGCTCGAGCGCGGCGCGGATCCGTTCGGTGGCGCGCCGCTGGCGCAGGCCGTGCGGCTGGGCTTCAACCGCCTGCTGGATGCGCTGCTGGCGCGCGGCGTCAATCCCGATGCGCGCAACGCCAACGGCGCCACCACGCTGCTGCTGGCCTGCGAGCGCGGCGACGAGCACCAGGTGAAGCAACTGATCCTGCACGGCGCGCAGCCTGCCGCGCGCACCAGCGACGGCCAGACCGCGCTCGGCTACACGCTCGAACACGGTTTGACGCACCTGCGAAAATGGCTGGAATGGCCGCAGTGGCCGCTGCCGCGCCGCCCGCTGCGACCGGGCGACCTGATCGCCGCGGCGCGGCTGGGCGACGCTTCCGCGGTGCGCAACCTGCTGGAACTCGGCCTGCCGTGCAACGCGGTCGATTCACTCGGCTGCACCGCGCTGCTGCGCGCCTGCGGTGGCGGCCATCTGGCCGTGGTGCAGTTGCTGCTCCAGCACGACGCCGACGCCAGCCTGCCGGCCAATTCCGGCGCGACCTGCCTGTCGGCCGCCCTGAGTTCGCGCAACCTGCCGATCGTTTCCGAACTGCTGGCACACGGCGTGCCGGCCGACCAGCGCCTGCCGGGCGGCGTCACCGCACTGATGGTCGCGGCCGCGCTCGGCCAGACCCGCGCCGTGCGCGCGCTGCTCGCCGCCGGCGCCGATCCGCGCGCGGTCGATACGCGCGGCGGTTCGGTCGCGCACGCCGCGGCGCAATACGGCTTCACCGCCACCGACACTTCGTCGCTGCTGGACCTGTGGGGCGTGCTGGATGCCGCCGGCGCGGATCTCGACGGCGTCAACGCTTCCGGCGAAACGCCGCTGCTGCTGTTGCTCGGCGCGGGCTTCGAACCGGGCACACCCTGCCGCGAGGACACCGTGCTGGCGCAGGTGCAGCTGCTCGGCAGCCATGGCGTGAACCTCCTCGCGCAGGACAAGCGCGGCTTCGGCCCACTGCATCTGGCCGCGCTGCATGGTCTGGGCCGCGTGGTGCGCGCCCTGATCGACCTCGGCGCGAATCCGGAACAGCGCGACACGATCAACCGCCGTCCGAGCGAAATCGCGCTGATGCGCGGCTTCGTCGATATCGCGCACGAATTCGCGCCGGCCAAAACGCCGCCCTCGATCGCGCGCTTCCTGCGCGAACCCAAGGACTGATCCACGGCATTCACGGAGGCGCGCCGCAACGGCCACCGCGTCGCCCTTGGTCGAATGGACGAAGGCCACGCGCTGTCGCATGTTTCGCGCATGCGTATCGCCCTGCTCGCCGACATCCACGCCAACCGTCCTGCGTTCCAAGCCTGTCTCGACGCCGCCGCGCAAGCGGGCGCGGAACACCATGTGCTGCTCGGCGATCTCGTGGGCTACGGCGCGGATCCCGCGTGGTGCGTGGAGCGCGCGATGCAACTGGCCGAACAGGGCGCGATCGTGGTGCAAGGCAACCACGATGCCGCCGCCGCAGGCGCGAACCTCGCCTTCGGACGCACCGCCGGCGCGGCGATCGAATGGACCCGCACGCAACTCTCCGCCGCGCAGCGCGATTTCCTCGCGAAGCTGCCGCTGTGCGTGGACGAAGGCGAACACTGCTACGTGCACGCCGATGCCAGCGCGCCGCAACGCTGGCGCTACGTGCACGACGACGAAGACGCCGCGCGCCATTTCGATGCCACCGCCGCGCGCATCAGCTTCTGCGGACACGTGCATCATCCGGCGCTCTACAGCCGCGCGCCGACCACCGGCGCGGTGAACCGCTTCACGCCGATCGCCGACAATCCGCTGCCGCTGTTGCCGCAACGGCGCTGGTTCGCGGTGCTCGGCTCCGTCGGCCAGCCGCGCGACGGCGATCCTTCCGCCGCCTGGTGCCTGCTCGATACCGACGCGAACGAGCTGCGCTTCCGGCGCTGCGCCTACGACATCGAAGCCGCGCAGTCCGCGATCCGCGCCGCCGGCCTGCCCGACGCACTCGCGGTACGACTGGAACGGGGACGCTGAAATGGGCGTGACGCTGGAACAAGGCGCGACGATCGACGGCTTCGTCATCGAAGAAAAGCTGCACGAAGGCGGCATGGCGACACTGTGGCGCGTCACGCATCCGGAGCACGACGCGCCGCTGCTGATGAAGGTGCCGAAGATCCGCGACGGCGATGATCCGGCCGCGATCGTCGGTTTCGAGATGGAGCAGATGATCCTGCCGCGCCTGTCCGGCAAGCACGTGCCGCGCTTCGTCGCGAACGGCGACTTCGCGGTGCTGCCGTACCTGGTGATGGAACAGATTCCCGGCACCTCGCTGCTGCCGCTGCTGAAGCGCCTGCCGTTGCCGGTGGACGAAGCGGTATCGGTCGCGCAGCGCATCGCGGTGGCGCTCGCCGACCTGCACCGCCAGCACGTCGTGCACCTGGACGTGAAGCCTTCGAACGTGATGCTCCGCGAAGACGGAACCGCGGTGCTGATCGACTACGGTCTCGCGCGCCACCTGCAGCTGCCCGACCTGCTCGCCGAACAATTCCGCCTTCCCTACGGCACGGCGCCCTACATCGCGCCGGAACAGGTGCAGGGCGAGCGCAACGATTTCCGCAGCGACCAGTTCGCGCTCGGCGCGCTGCTGTATTTCTTCACCACCGGAACGCGACCGTTCGGCGATCCGCAACGCATCTCGGGCCTGAAGCGCCGCCTGTGGCGCGATCCGACGCCGCCGCGCGCGTTGCGTCCGGATCTTCCGAAGGCGGTGCAGGAAATCATCCTGCGCTGCCTCGAGATCGAACCGGCGCGGCGTTATCCGAGCGCCGCGCAACTGGCCGCCGAACTGGCCGACCTGGATTCGGTGACGCTCACACCGCGCGCGGAAAAACTCCGGCGCGATCCGCTCGGCGAAGTGCTGCGGCGACGCTTCAATCCCGATCCGCGCGCGCCGTCGAAACCGACGGCCGCGCTGCAGCAGCTGGCGCAGGCGCCGATCATCGTGGTCGCGATCGATCTCTCGGAAGGCTCGCAGGAACTCGCCGATGCATTGCGCCGCACCGTGCAGCGCCTGCTCGACAACACGCCGCAGGCGCGTGTGGCCTGCCTCAACGTGATCCGGACCAAGCTGCTGCAGCTGGATTCGGACACCGACGAGGACGGCCGCAACAAGCACGTGCAGCGCCTCGTGCAACTGCGCCACTGGGCCGCGCCGCTGGATGGCGCAGCGGTCACCTGTCACGTGCTCGAAGCCGTGTCGCCGGCCGAGGCGATCCTCGAATACGTGCGCGAGAACCAGGTCGATCACGTCGTGCTCGGCGCACGCGCCGAGTCGGCGGTGCGCAACCTGCTCGGCAGCGTGTCGGGACAGGTCGCCGCGCATGCGCCCTGCACCGTGACCGTGGTGCGGAACCGTCAGCCGCAAGGCTGAGCGATGCGGCGACCGGTCAGAACGAATCGCCCGGAACCCTGACGAAGCCTTCCATCAGCACGCGCGCCGAGCGCGACATGATGGCCTTCGTCACCGTCCATTCGCCGTCGACCTGCTTCGCTTCCGCGCCGACGCGCAGCGTGCCGGACGGATGGCCGAAGCGCACCGCCGTGCGCTCGCCACCGCCGGCCGCAAGATTCACCAGCGTTCCCGGAACCGCCGCGGCCGTTCCGATGGCCACGGCCGCGGTGCCCATCATGGCGTGGTGCAGCTTGCCCATCGACAGCGCGCGTACCAGCAGGTCCACGTCGCCCGCGGCGACCTTCTTGCCACTGGACGAGACGTAATCCTTGGGCTTGGCCACGAACGCGACCTTCGGCGTGTGCTGGCGCTTCGCCGCTTCCTCGACGCGCTGGATCAGGCCCATGCGGATCGCGCCATGGGCGCGGATCGTTTCAAAGCGGGCAAGCGCCGCCTTGTCCTCGTTGATGTCGCCTTGCAGTTCGGTGCCGGTGTAACCAAGGTCCTCGGCGTTGAGGAAGATCGTCGGGATGCCGGCATTGATCAGCGTGGCCTTGAAGGTGCCGACGCCCGGCACTTCCAGATCGTCGACGAGGTTGCCGGTCGGGAACATGGAACCGCCGCCCTCGCCTTCGCCTTCATCGGCGGGATCGAGGAATTCGAGCTGCACTTCGGCGGCGGGGAAAGTCACACCGTCCAGTTCGAAATCGCCGGTTTCCTGCACCTGGCCGCCGGTGATCGGCACGTGCGCGACGATGGTCTTGGAAATGTTCGCCTGCCAGATGCGCACGGTCGCGATGCCGTCCTGCGGGATCTTCGTCGCATCGACCAGCCCGTTCGCGATCGCGAACGGCCCGACCGCCGCGGAAAGGTTGCCGCAGTTGCCGCTCCAATCGACGAAATCGGTATCGATGGAAACCTGTCCGAACAGGTAATCGACGTCGTGGCCCGGCCGGCTGCTCTTGCCGATGATCACCGTCTTGCTGGTGCTCGAGGTCGCGCCGCCCATGCCGTCGATCTGCTTGCCGTAGGGATCGGGCGAACCGATCACGCGCTGCATCAGCCGGTCACGCGACGCGCCGGGCACCTGCGCGCCCGGCGGCAGGTCGGACAGCTTGAAGAAGACGCCTTTCGACGTGCCGCCGCGCATGTGGGTGGCGGGAATCCTGATCTGGGGGATATGGCTCATGGCGGCTCGCCTGTCCGGAGGAAATTCGACTTGGCATTTTCGGGCAAGCCGCGCATCCAGAACAGTGTCACGATGCCGGAAACCTTGCATCGGCTAGACTTTGCATCCTTTCGTTCCCGCAAAGCAGCGCCATTCCGTCATGAGCCAAACCCGCGTCCTCACCGGCATCACCACCACCGGCACGCCGCACCTGGGCAATTACGTCGGCGCGATCCGTCCCGCGCTCGCCGCCAGCCGCGATCCGAACGTCGATGCCTTCTTCTTCATGGCCGACTACCACGCGCTGATCAAATGCGACGATCCGGCGCGCATCGCGCGTTCGCGACTGGAAATCGCGGCGACGTGGCTGGCGGCCGGGCTCGATCCGGAACGCGTGACCTTCTATCGCCAGTCCGACATCCCGGAAATCCCGGAACTGACCTGGCTGCTGACCTGCGTCACCGCGAAAGGCCTGATGAACCGCGCCCATGCCTACAAGGCCGCGACCGACGCGAACACCGCCGCGGGCGAGGACGAGGACGCCGGCGTCACGATGGGCCTGTTCTCGTACCCGATCCTGATGGCGGCCGACATTCTGATGTTCAACGCGCACAAGATTCCGGTCGGGCGCGACCAGGTGCAGCACATCGAGATGGCGCGCGACATCGCGGCGCGCTTCAACCATCTGTTCGGCGGCGGCAAGGAGCTGTTCGTGCTGCCCGAAGCCGCGGTCGACGAGGAAGTGGCGACCTTGCCCGGCCTCGACGGCCGCAAGATGAGCAAGAGCTACGACAACACGATCCCGCTGTTCGAAGGCGGCGCGAAGAAGCTGAAGGACGCCATCGCCCGCATCGTCACCGACTCCAAGCTGCCGGGCGAACCGAAAGACCCGGACGCCAACTCGCTGGCGCTGATCTACGGCGCCTTCTCCAGCGCCGGCGAAACCGACGACTTCCGCGACGAACTGCGCAATGGCCTGGGCTGGGGCGAAGCCAAGCAGCGCCTGTTCGACAAGCTCAACGCGGAACTGGCGCCGATGCGCGACAAGTACGAAGCCCTGATCGCGAAGCCTTCGGACATCGAAGAGCTGTTGCAGATCGGCGCGAAGAAGGCGCGCGCGATCGCCGCGCCGTTCCTGGAAACGCTGCGCGACGCGGTCGGCCTGCGCTCGTTCGGCAAATCCGTATCGGGCAATGCCGCCGCGGCCACCAGGGCCGCCGCCGAGTCGAAGCTTCCGCTGTTCAAGCAGTACCGCGAATCCGACGGCAAGTTCTATTTCAAGTTCGTCGCCGACGATGGCCGCGTGCTGCTGCAAAGCGCGGGCTTCGATTCGCCCAAGGACGCCGGTCAGCGCATCGCGCACCTGAAGCAGAAAGGCTTCGCTGGCGATGAGCATCTGGCGCTCGGCGAAGGCGTCGATGCGGCCGAAGTGAACGCCGCGCTCGCGGCCCTGCTCGCCGCCGAAGCGGAAAAACTCAAAGCCAAGTCCTGAGCCACGCCATGAACGCCACCGTCGAGCTGACGCTTTCGCTGATCCTGTTCCTGCCGTGGTTCCTCGTGATCTCGGCGCTGTTCTGGCTGTTCCCGCGCAAGCCGCGCCCGGCCTGGCGCAACGGCTTCAACCTCGTCGCGGTGCTGGTCGCCACCGCACTGAGCTACTACGCGATGCGCTGGGGCTTCCTCAACGCCGATCCCGACGCGGGCGCGATCTGGAAACAGGTGCTGGCCTGCCTCGCGGCTTACGGTGCCTTCCTCGCCGTGATCGGCGTGGCCTTCGTGGTCCGCAAGCTGCTGCTCGGAAAGGCCGCGCCGTGAATCCGGACATCATCACCGTCGATACCGGCTTCCAGCGTCCCTGCTTCGATGCCGCCTACCTGATCGTCGAGAACGGCCGCGGCGCGTTCGTCGATTGCGGTACTTCGCTGTCGGTTCCGCGCCTGCTGGCCGCGATCCGCGACGCCGGCCTGGCGCCGGAAAACATCGACTGGCTGCTGCTGACGCACGTCCACCTCGACCACGCCGGCGGCGCCGGCGCGCTGATGCGCGAACTGCCGAACGCGCGCGCCGTCGTGCATCCGCGCGGCGCGCCGCACATGATCGATCCGGCCAAGCTGATCGCCGGCGCGACCGCCGTGTACGGCGAGGAAGAAATGGCGCGCAGCTACGGCACCATCGTTCCGATCCCGGCCGAGCGCGTGGACATCGCCAACGACGGCCACGTCGTCGAACTGGCCGGCCGTGCACTGCTCTGCCTCGACACGCCCGGCCACGCCTCGCACCATTTCTGCGTGTGGGACGGGAAAAGCCGCAGCATCTTCACCGGCGACACCTTCGGCATTTCCTACCGCGATTTCGATTCCGCCAACGGCATCCATCTGTTCCCGACCACGACGCCGGTGCAGTTCGATCCGGAGGCGCTGAAAGCCTCGATCCGCAAGCTCGTCGCGCTGCAGCCGGAACACGCGTACCTCACCCACTACGGCCGCATCGGCGACATCGCCGCCAATGCGCAAGTGCTGATCGGGCAGATCGACGCGATGGTCGCCATCGCGATGGAGCGGATCGACGCGGAGCAACGCCACGCCCGCATCTGCGAAGCCCTCGCCGACTTCTACGCGCCGCGCGCCGCCGCAGTTTCCGGCCTTCCGGAAACCCGCGCGCGCGAACTGCTGGCGATGGACATCGAATTGAACGCGCAGGGCCTCGGCGTGTGGCTGGATCGGATCCGCCGCAACCAGAACGCGTGATGGACTTCATCGAAGTCATCGACGGCGCGCTCGACGCTGCGACCTGCGCCGCGCTGATCACGCGCTTCGAGGCCGACCAGGAACAGCACCAGCCGGGCCGCATCGGCTCGGGCGTGTTTCCGGAGCTGAAGGATTCCACCGACATCCAGCTGCACGGCAAGCCGCATTGGCGGGACGCGGAAAACCTGCTGTTGAACGTCGCGATGGCCGGCGTGATCGCCTATCTGCGCAAGTATCCGTATCTCGTCCTGGCGCCGTTGATGCTGCAGACCGGCAACCCGCCGCGCCGCCTGCAGGCGCAGGACATCGCGGCGATGAGCGATCGCGAACTGGTTGGGCTGGCGAGTGCGGTGCTGCGTCCGGGCGCGATCAACCTGCAGCGCTACCGCGCCGACCACGGCGGCTATCCGTACTGGCACTGCGAGCTGTATCCGAAGGACGCAAGCTGCGAGACGCTGCACCGGCACCTGCTATGGATGGTGTATCTGAACGACGATTTCGACGAAGGCGAAACCGAGTTCCTCTACCAAGGGCGCAAGCTCAAGCCGAAAACCGGCACGCTGGTGCTCGCGCCTGCCGCGTTCACGCACACGCATCGCGGCAACACGCCCAAGGGCGGCGACAAGTACATCGCCACGAGCTGGATCCTGTTCCAGCGCGCGGAGAAGCTGTTTCCTTCGCAGTCGTAGGGCGGAACCCGCGGCGCAGGTTCCGCCCGTTTCGCCTTACTGCGCCAGCAGCGAGATGTCGGCAACCGCGAGGAAGCGGTCCGACAGCGACTTCAGCAAGGCCAGGCGATTGCGACGCAGGTCGGCGTTCTCGGCCATCACCATCACGCCGTCGAAGAAGGCATCGACCGGCGCGCGCAAGGTGGAAAGGCGCTTCAGCACGCTGACGTAATCGCCGGATTGCAACGCGGACGAGGTTTCGCCGATCGCCGCCTGCACCGCCTGAGCCAGCGCGATCTCGGCCGGCTCCTCCAATCCGGTTGCGTCGAAGTCGGACGGAATCTCGCCTTCTGCCTTGCGCAGGATGTTGCGGATGCGCTTGTTGGCCGCGGCGAGCGCTTCGGCCTCGGGCAGCGCGGCGAACTGGCCGATCGCGTCGATGCGGCGATCGAAGTCGTACAGCGACACCGGCTTGAGTTCGGCCACGGCGTTGAAATGCGTCGCCGGCACGCCCTTGTCGGCGTAATAGCCGCGCAGGCGGTCGAGGATGAAGTCGTAAATTGCAGACACATGCACTTCGTCATGCGCCTGCTTAATTGACACTTGGACCGAGTGTTTAAGTTCGACACCAGCCCGCCTTGCGGTATCTGCGGCCGACTCCTTTTCTCTCGCACTTACAAAGAGACTGTCGCTTTCTGCCAGATAAACCGCTTCGCGCAAAACCTCAGACAAGGAAAGATCCACTCCGCTTTCGATGACTGTCCTAGCCAATCCCAGCGCATTTCGCCGCAGCGCAAACGGATCCTTGTTGCCGGTCGGCTTCAGATCGGCAATAAAACCACCGGCCAGCGTGTCCAAGCGTTCGGCAATCGCCAGCACCTTGCCTACCGGCGAAGCGGCGATGTCGTCGCCGGCAAAACGCGGGCGATAGGCCTCGTCGATGGCCAGTGCGATGTCCTGCGATTCGCCCGCGGCGGCGGCGTAGTGGCGACCCGCGATGCCCTGCAGTTCCGGGAACTCGTTGACCATGCGCGATTGCAGGTCGTTCTTCGAAAGCTTCACTGCACGCCGCGCTTGTGCGGGATCGACGCCGACCTGCTTCGCGATGGCCTCGGCCAGCTTCGCCACGCGCTCGACCTTGTCGGCGATGCTGCCGAGCTTGGCCTGGTAGGTGACATTGGCCAGACCCGCGCCCATGGCTTCGAGGCCCTGCTTGAGGTCTTCATCGAAGAAGAACTTGGCGTCGGCGAAGCGCGGACGGATCACGCGCTCGTAGCCCTTGCGGACTTCGGCCGGATCCTTCGATTCGATGTTGGCGACGCCGATGAAGTGCTCCGTCAACTTGCCCTGCGCATCCAGCACCGGGAAGAACTTCTGGTTGGCTTCCATCGTGGCGATGAGCGCTTCCTGCGGCACGGCGAGGAAAGCCGGCTCGAAACCGCAGGTGATCGCCTTCGGCCATTCGGTGAGGCACACGACCTGCTCGAGGTTGTCCTCGGTGATGCGCGCCTCGCCGCCGACGGACTTCGCCGCGGCCTGGACCTGTTCCACGATGCTGCGGCGGCGCTCGTCCGGATCGGCCAGCACCTTGGCGGCGCGCAGCGATTCGACGTAATCGGCGGGCGTGGCCAGCCAGACCGACTTGCCGTGCTCGAAACGATGGCCGTGACTCATGCGGTCTGCCTTGATTCCGAACACTTCCGCGTTCACCACGGCGTCGCCGAACAACATCACCAGCCACAGCGCGGGCCGCGCGAAGGCGTAGTCGTGATCGCCCCAGCGCATCGGCTTGGGAATCGGCATCGCGGCGATGGCTTCGCGCAGCACTTCCGGCAACAGGTCGGCGGTCTGGCCGCCGGCCTTCACCGAGCGATGCACGAAGCGTTCGCCCTTGGCGTCCGTGGTGCGTTCGAGCTGGTCCCACGCCACGCCGGCCTTGGCCGCGAAGCCTTCCAGCGCGCGGGTCGGCGCGCCCTGCGCGTCGAGCGCGACGTTGACGTACGGGCCCAGCACTTCCGAGCGCTGCTCGGGCTGTTCGGTGGCCACGCCCGGCAGCAGCACCGCGAGGCGGCGCGGCGTGTAGAGCGGCTTGGCGTTGTCCTTCTGCACCGCGATGCCGCGCTTTTCCAGCGCCGCGACCACGCCGTCGAAGAAGGCACGCGCCAGTTCCGGCAGCGCCTTGACCGGCAATTCCTCGACGCCGAGTTCGATCAGGAGGGGCTTCATCGTGCTCATGCTGCGGCCTCCTGCGTGGCGGCGGACTTCAGGCCCGGGAATCCGAGTTTTTCGCGCTGCGCGTAGTAGCACTCGGCCACGGAACGGGCGAGGTTGCGCACGCGCAGGATGTAACGCTGGCGCTCGGTCACCGAGATCGCGCGGCGCGCATCCAGCAGGTTGAAGCTGTGGCTGGCCTTGCAGACCTGGTCGTAGGCCGGCAGCGGCAGGCCGAGTTCGACCAGCTTCAGCGCTTCCTTCTCGCAGGCGTCGAAGCGGTGGAACAGTTCGGCGACGTCGGCGTGTTCGAAGTTGTAGGCGCTCTGCTCGCGCTCGTTCTGCAGGTACACATCGCCGTAGGTGACCGGGCCTTGCGGGCCGACCGTCCAGATCAGGTCATAGACGTTGTCGCAGTTCTGCAGGTACATGCAAAGGCGTTCGAGGCCGTAGGTGATCTCGCCCAGCACCGGCTTGCATTCGAGGCCGCCGGCCTGCTGGAAATAGGTGAACTGGGTGACTTCCATGCCGTTCAACCACACTTCCCAGCCCAGGCCCCAGGCACCGAGCGTGGGCGACTCCCAGTTGTCCTCGACCAGGCGCAGGTCATGCACCTGCGGATCGATGCCGAGCTCCTTCAGCGAGCCGAAATACAGCTCGACGATGTTGTCGGGATTGGGCTTCATCACCACCTGGTACTGGTAGTAATGCTGCAGGCGATTCGGGTTCTCGCCGTAACGGCCATCGGTCGGGCGGCGCGACGGCTGCACGTAGGCGGCGTTCCACGGCTCCGGCCCGAGTGCGCGCAGGAAGGTGGCCGGGTGGAAGGTACCCGCGCCGACTTCCAGATCGAGCGGCTGGATCAGCACGCAGCCTTGCTTGGCCCAATAGCTGTTGAGCCGCAGGATCAGTTCCTGGAAGGTGGGTCCGGTCATGGGGTGCACATCTGGCGGAAAAGCGTTCGATTATAAGGCCACGGCCGGCCCGATGCCTTACGCAAAGCCGCCCGGAACGCGGCAAAACCGGCCGCAGCGCACGGAAAAAGCCGGCGCCCGCCGGCTCAGCCGCAGGGGCGCTCGCCCTTCTTCTGCGTGTACATCGCCTGGTCGGCGACGTGGAGCAGCTGGCTCGGGTGATCCCCGTCGCGCGGATACATCGCCATGCCGATGCTGGACTCGACGCGGATGGTTTCGGGCACGCCGTCCTTGGTCAGCGTCATCGGCTCTTCCAGGCTCGCGCGCAGCATTTCCAAGCGGCGCACGACATCCGCTTCGTTGTCGACCTCTTCCAGCAGCAAGGCGAACTCGTCGCCGCCCAGGCGCGCGGCCGTATCGCTGGAACGGATCTGCGAAGCCAGGCGCTGCGCGAAGCAAACCAGCACTTCGTCGCCGCAGGCGTGTCCCCAGACGTCGTTGATCTGCTTGAAATCGTTGAGATCCAGATAAGCCACGGCGAACTGGTGGTGATGGCGCTTGCCACGCTCGTACGCCATCTGCAGGCGGTCCTGGAACACCAGGCGATTGGGCAGGCCGGTCAGCGCGTCGTGCATGGCCATGTGGCGCATCTTGGCTTCCATCTGCTGACGGTGCTGCAGTTCTTCCTCCAGCTGACGATTGCGCACCGACAGTTCCTGCAAGGCGCAGCGCAACGCGATCTTGCTCCGGTACAACTCCAGGAACACCTGGACCTTGGACAACAGGATCGTGGGATCGAGCGGCTTGGCCATGTAGTCCACCGCGCCGAAGCCGTATCCCCGCAGCCGGTGCACGTCGTCCGCATAGGTGGCGGTGACGAAGATGAAGGGGATCTGCCGGGTGTGCTCTTCCTGCGACAGGATGCTCGCCACTTCGAAGCCGTTGATGTCCGGCATGTAGACATCCAGCAGCACCAGCGCGAATTCGTGGTCGAGCGTCGCTTTCAGCGCATCGTTGCCGGAATGCGCCTCGATCAGATCGACATCCAGGCGTCCCAACACATGCCGGACCACCACCAGGTTGGCAGGGTTGTCGTCGACGACCAGGATCTTGGGTCGGGTTTCCTGTTTCAGCGGCTGCATAGGATCTCCAGCAGTGGCGCAATTTCGGGAAGGGGAAGACAGTAATCGGCGCCCGCGCGTTCGAGCGCGGCGGCCGGCATTGTGGAAACGGTCGCGGTGGCCGGGTCTTCGACCACCGCCAGTCCGCCGCGATTGCGCAGGTATTCCAACCCTTGCGCGCCGTCGGCATTCGCGCCGGTCATGACCAGGCCGAGCAGGCGGTCCTGCCACAGGTCCGCAGCGCTTTCGAAAAGGACATCGATCGAGGGGCGGGAATATTCGACCCGGCCATCGACGCTCAGGGCGTATTGCCCGTCGCGCTCCAGCAGCAGGTGATAACCGGATGGCGCGACGTAGACATTGCCCGGCTCGGGCGTCAGCCGCTCTTCCGCCTCGCCCACCGGCATCGGGCTGTGCCGCTGCAGCAGTTCGCAGAACATCGCCATCGATTCCGAACCGGAGTGGCACACGATCGTCACCGACACCGGAAGCGGCCTTCGCAGCCCGCCCAGCAGCGTCTGGAGCGCGGTCAGTCCTCCGGCCGAGCACCCGATGACCACAGCCTCCAGCGCGGCTCGCGTCATGTCGCCAGCCCCACGCGCCGATAGATGCGGTGCGCGGCGTCATGCGCGACGAAGTCGTTGGCATTGCGCGCGAAGCGGATGCTCTCCCGGTTCCCCAGGCACAGAAATCCGCCACGCACCAGGCTGTCGCGGAAAGTGCCGAGGACCTTGTCCTGCAAGGCGTTGGAGAAATAGATCAGGACGTTGCGGCAGAGGATCAGCTGGGCCTCGCAGAACACGCCGTCGGAAACCAGGTTGTGGTTGGCGAAGGTCACGCGGCGCTTGAGGCTTTCATCCAGCTTCATGAAGTCGTAGCGGGCGTGGTAATAGTCCGCGAGGGTGTGGCGCCCGCCCGCGGCCAGGTAGTTCTCGCCGTAAACGCGCGCTTCGCGGATCGGGAAGATGCCCTCGCGCGCGCGCGCGAGCGCGGCTTCGCTGAAATCCGTGGCGTAGATCGTGCAGCGGTCGTAGATGCCGGCTTCTTCCAGCAGGATGGCCAGCGAATAGACCTCCTGCCCATGCGCGCATCCGGCCTGCCAGATGTTGATGTGGGCGTACGAGGCCAGGACCGGCAGCACGTCGTCGCGCAGGATCCGGAACACGCTCGGATTGCGGAACATCTCCGACACCGGAACCGATAACTGCGCGATCACCTTGGGGACCATCGACGGATCCCGCAGCACGCGCGTGGTGAGGTCTCCGAGGTGCTCGACCTGGAACGCCGGCGGCAAGGCCAGCATGCGCCGGCGCAGCGAGGCCGGCGCATAGCCGGTGAAGTCGTAGCCGTAGCGGCGCTTCAATGCCTGCACGAAGGCATCGATCTCGATGTCGTCGATTTCGTCGGTGACGGCGATGGATTGCCGCGAGGATGGATCAACCGGGTTCATGCCTGCATCCAGACCCGCATCATCGATGTCAGCTTGTCCATGTCCACGGGCTTGGCGAGGTAGTCATTGGCGCCCGCCTCCAGGCACTTGTCGCGATCGCCGGGCATCGCCTTCGCCGTCACCGCGATGATCGGAAGCTTCGCCCATTGCTCCTGCTTGCGGATCTCGCGGATGGTTTCGTAGCCATCCATGCCCGGCATCATGATGTCCATGACCACCAGGCCGATTTCCGGATGCTCATCGAGCTGGTGCAACGCCTTGAAGCCATCCTGCGCCATCAGCACACTCAGCCCGCGCGCGCGCAGCGCCTTGGACAGGGCGAACAGGTTGCGCATGTCGTCGTCGACCAGGAGGATCGTACGGCCGGCGAGATCGTCGCCGTGCCGTGCCTCGCTGACGTGGTTCGGGCGATGGCCGAGGCTGTGCAGGAACAGGCTGATCTCGTCGAGCAGGCGCTCGGGCGAGCGCTCGCCCTTGATCACGATGCTGTCGGTGTACTGGCGCAGTTTCAGGCTTTCCTCGCGCGCCAGTTCGCGGCCGGAATAGATCACCACCGGCGGCAGCGGATGCGCGCTGGACGCCGCCTCCAGGAACCGGTTGCTGGACATGTCGTCCAGGTCCAGATCCAGCACGATGCAGTCGTAGCGCGTGGCCTCGATCCGTTCCAGGGCTTCCGCGCCGGAAGCGGCCTCGTCGATCTCGACTTTCTCGTTCCGCACCAGCTGGACCAGTGCCTCGCGCGATTCGGGATCCTTGTCCACCACCAGCAGCTTGCGCACGATCTTCCCGGCCACATCCAGCATCCGGTCGAAGGCCGCCTGCAGCGACTTGCGGTCGACCGGCTTGGTCAGGTAGCCGATCGCGCCCATCGCGCGACCGCGCTCGGCCTCGTCCACGGCCGAGATGAAATGCACCGGGATGGCCGTCGTGGACGGGTCCTGCTTCAGGTATTGCATCACCGTCCAGCCATCCATTCCCGGCAGCATCACATCCAGCAGGATGCCGGTCGGCCGGAAGCGGCGCGCCAGCTCCAGCCCGCTCTCGCCATCCGGCGCCGCCAGCGCGCGCAGGCCCTTGCGGCGGATGATGTCCACCAGGATGCGCGCGAACGCGATGTCGTCCTCGATCGTGAGGATCACCTTTTCCCCGGGCGCGACGGTGTGCCGGTCATCGGGAACCCAACCGCTCGGCACCACCTGCTGCGGTAACGCGGCCATTGCGGCGCTGGCGCTCATGGCCGAAGGCGCAGGCGACGCTGCAAGCGGCTGGAGTGCACTGCGCTGCTCCTCGTCCGGCGCAAGATCCAGCGGCAAGGTCAGCGTGAAGGTGCTCCCCGCGTCGAGCTGGCTGTCGACCAGGAGATCGCCGCCCAACAGCTTGGCCAGCCGCAGCGCGATCGCCAGTCCCAGACCGCTGCCGCCGTACTGGCGACTCGAGCTGGCATCGACCTGTTCGAACGCCTCGAAGATTCCGTGCAGGCGATCCTCGGGAATGCCGATGCCGGTATCGGTCACCGAGATCGCCAGGTGCTTGGCCTTGGCCGGAGCGCCGATGCGGGTCAGGATCGCCGGCGAGGCCATCGCGACATTCACCGAAACCTTGCCCTGGTGGGTGAACTTGAAGGCATTGCCGAGCAGGTTGTTGAGGATCTGCTGGAGCTTCGGGCGATCGGTCACCAGCGACGCGGGAACCGAATCGCCCAGCTCGACCGAGAATTCCAGATCCTTGTCCAGCGCCATGTGGCGGAAATGCCGCTGGATCTCGTGCGTGATCGAGGCGATTTCGACCGGCGCGAGCATCACGTCCATCTTGCCGGCCTCGATCTTGGAAAGATCGAGGATGTCGTTGATCAGGCGCAACAGGTTGGAGCCGGAATCGTGGATCACCTGCGCGGCTTCCACTTCGTCCTCGTCCAGGTGGCCGTGCTCGTTGTCGGCGAGTTCGCGCGACAGGATCAACAGGCTGTTGAGCGGCGTGCGCAGCTCGTGCGACATGTTCGCGAGGAAGTCGGACTTGTACTGGCTGGCCCGCGCCAGTTCCTGCGCCTTGAGTTCGGTTTCGCGCTGCAGGCTTTCCAGCACGTCCTTCTGCTGGTTGAGCGTATCGGTCTTCTGCCGCAGCTCCTCGTTGGACGCCTGCAGCTCTTCGGCCTGCACCCGCAGCTCTTCTTCGGACGCGGCCAGACGTTGCGCGTGTTCCTCGAGCTCGACGGTCTTGCTCTGCAGTTCGTCGTTCGCGGCGCGCAGCTCTTCTTCCTGCGCCCGCAGGGAATCGTAGGTGTGCTGCAGTTCCTCGGCCTGGCGCTGGGTCTGCTCCAGCAGCTGCTGGGTCTGTTCGAACCCGCGCGCATTGTCCAAGCCCAATGCCGCCGCGGGCAGGACCTTTTCGATCAGTTCCTCCTGGGCCGGAGTGAACCGATCGAACGTGGCGAATTCCAGGACGCCCAGCAGCCGGTCGCGAAGCATCAGCGGTTGGGCCAGGACATGGCGCGGGCGCGATTCCCCGATCGCCGAATGGATTGCGAAATAGTCTTCGGGCACGTTCTCCAGCGCGATGCGCTTGCGCTCGCGCGCGCACTGGCCGGTCAGGCCCTCGCCCAGCGCGTATTCCAGGCCGAGGTGCTTGCGGTGCTGGAAGCCGTAGCTGCCTGCCAGCTCCAGCAGCTTGCGTTCGGGGTTCCAGCAGAAGAACACGCCCACGGGCACCGACAGCCGCTGCGCCATTTCGCAGATCAGCGTTTCACCGAAAGCCGTCGGCGAATCCGTGCTCTGCAGCGCGGCCAGCACTTCGCTCGTGTTCCGCTTCACCCAGTTGTCGTCGTGGATCCGGACGGCATTGATGCGGAAGATTTCGAGCGCCTTGGCGATGCCGCCGACTTCGTCCTTGCGCTCGCTGTCCATCACTTCGATGTCGAGCTTTCCATCCGCCAGCTCCGCCATCTGCGTGGACAACCGGCGGATCGGCGATGCGACCAGGCGCGCCACCATCAGCAAGCCACCCACGATCAGCAGCACCGTGATGCACAGCATGACGATCGTGAACCAGCGCACCGAAGCGATCCGCGCATCCATCTGTGCCCGGGCCTGGACGAAACGCCCGACCTCGTTCGAATACAGCGCATTGAGTTCCGACAGCACGGCTTCGGCGTGGACCTTGTTGCGCGCCAGGTATTCGCGGCTCATCCGGGTCCGCTCGACCTCGTCGCTGATCCTGGATTCCGCTTCGATCAGGGAAGCAATGCCGGTGTCCCATGCGTGCGCTTCGCGCAACGCGTTGTCGATTTCCGGCACGCGCCCATCGGCGGCCAGTTGCTTGGCGCTTTCCAGTCCTTCATCGCGCAGCCGCCGATGGAGTTCCATCGCGTCCACCGCCTCGGCGTTGCCATGGATCAGGTAATCCCGGATCGCCAATTGCTGCATGCGCAATTCCTGGCCGCTTTTTTCGAGCGCCTGGATGATTTGCACCTGCTGCTGTTCCTGCCGGCGAAGCTCGGCATCCCTGTCGAAGGTCGTCAGCACGTAAATCGCTGTCGTCACGTAGCAAGCGAAAATCAGGCCGAACGCCAAGGTCAATTTGCCGGTGAGCGGCAAGTTGGTCATCCATCCCGTTCGCTGGATCGACATCGAAATGACTCCTTCTGATCGCGCCATTCATAAACACAACGCCAAATCCGGTCAGACCCAACGTCGCGCAAACATTTTTGAGACATATCTCCCGATTTTCATACAGTACCCAATAAGCAACCATGAAGCATCCCGCCACCAGGTTTAATCCAAACAGGGGATTCCGGCCAATGGCATACGGCGTTTCCGCGGGCCCATGCGAACTGGAACCGGAAACCGACCGGGCACGCTCGACTACACTTGGGCACACTGTCGCAACCCGCCGCCTGGATACCGCTGAACCATGCCTCAGTCGCCACAGCCCAGCTCCACCGTGCCAGCGGCGGCGAAGCGATTTCCGCAGGGCCGCAAGCTGGAACTGGAGCTGTTGCTCACGGCGCTGACGGAAGACGGCCTGGTTTCCGCCGAAGACGCGGCCCGTGTGCGGGCGACGATGCGCGACCAGAAGACCAATGCCGGCATCCATCCGCTGGTGCTGATCGCCAACGCCAAGCCGCGCAACCTGAAGGTTCCCGGCACCGAGCTGTCGCTCGAGGCCATGACCGAATGGCTGGCGAAGCAGACCGGCACGCGCTACCTGCGCATCGATCCGACCAAGATCGACGTGCCCGCCGTGACCACGCTGATTTCGCACCAGTACGCGCAGCGCCACCGCATCCTGCCCGTCGCGGTGAGCGCCGAACGCGTGGTGATCGCGACCAGCGAGCCGACCAACACCGGCTGGATGCCCGACCTCGCACAGATCCTGCGGCGCGAGGTCCACCTCGTGGTGACCAATCCGCTCGACCTGTCGCGCTACACGACGGAATTCTTCGGCGTCACGCGCAGCGTGCGCGGCGCGAAGAACGATCGCGACGAGAATTTCTCCGCGCTGCCGAGCTTCGAGCAGCTGATCGAACTGGGACGCGAAGGCGAAGTCGGCGCGGACGACCGCCACATCGTCCACATCGTCGATTGGCTGCTGCAATACGCCTACGAACAGCGCGCTTCCGACATCCACCTCGAACCGCGCCGCAGCATCAGCCGCGTGCGGTTCCGCATCGACGGCGTGCTGCACAAGGTGTTCGAGATCCCCACGCCGGTGATGATCGGCGTGGTCAGCCGCATCAAGGTGCTCGGCCGCATGGACCTGGCCGAGCGCCGGCGGCCGCAGGATGGCCGCATCAAGACCCGTTCGCCCGGCGGACGCGAAGTGGAAATGCGCCTGTCGACCATGCCCACCGCGTTCGGCGAGAAATGCGTGATGCGCATCTTCGACCCGGACACCGCCGTGAAGTCGATGGCGGAACTCGGCTTCGACGGCGTCGAATCGCGCGGCTGGGACGAACTGACGCATCGCCCGCACGGCATCGTGCTCGTCACCGGCCCCACCGGTTCGGGCAAGACCACGACGCTGTATTCGACGCTCCGGCAACTGGCGACGCCGGACGTGAACGTCTGCACGATCGAAGACCCGATCGAAATGGTGGCGCCCGAGTTCAACCAGATGCAGGTGAACCACCAGATCGACCTGGATTTCGCGTCCGGCGTGCGCACCCTGCTGCGACAGGATCCGGACATCATCATGGTCGGCGAGATCCGCGACCTTGAAACCGCGCAGATGGCGGTGCAGGCCTCGCTCACCGGCCATCTGGTGCTTTCCACCCTGCACACCAACGATGCGCCTTCGGCGGTGACGCGCCTGCTCGACCTCGGCGTGCCGCACTATTTGATCCAGTCCACGCTGTCCGGCGTGCTGGCGCAGCGTCTGGTACGCACCCTGTGCCCGCACTGCAAGCGCCCGGTGAAGCTGGACGAGGACGCCTGGCGCGTGCTGGCGCAAGGCTTGCCGATCGAAAAGCCCAGCGGCGGTTTCGCCGCGAAAGGCTGTCTGGAATGCCGCCACAGCGGTTATCTTGGTCGCGTGGGCCTGTACGAACTGATGCCGATCACGCCGGCGCTGCGTGCGATGATCCAGCCCGGCATGAGCCTTTCCGCCTTCAGCGACGCCGCCGTGCGCGAAGGCATGCGCACGCTGCGGCATGCGGGCGCGATGAAGGTGGCGATGGGGCTTTCGACGATCGCCGAAGTGCTCGAAGTGCTGCCGCCGCCGGAATGATCCACGCCGTTCCATCCAACCACGATTCCCGATCCAACCAGCCCGGAGACAACCCATGGCCATCCGCACTGTTCCCGCCAGCAAAGGCATCGAGTGGCTCGCCCAATCGGTACAGCTGATCCTGAGAAACCCTGCGCCTTTCCTGTTGATGGGCCTGGTCGTGGCCGTCGCCGGCGCGCTTCCGATCCTCGGCTCGCTGGCGCTGGTGATCCTCGGCCCGACGCTCAACGCGGGCATCGCCTACGCCGGGCGCGAACTGCACGACGGCGGCATCCCGGACTTCAAGCACCTGTTCGAAGCCTTCAAGGACCAGAACAAATTGGTGAAGCTGCTGATCATGTGCCTGCCCGGCGTCGCCGGCGGCTTCCTCGTGGCGCTCATGCTGGTGGGCGTGATGCTGATGGCGATGGCCGGTGCGGGCGTGTCGGTCGCAGTCGATTCTTCGACCGCGCTGATCGCAAGCCTCGGCGTGGGCGGCCTGATCCTTTGCCTGGTGCTGATCATGATCGCCCTGGCGGTGTTCGCGCTCACCTTCTTCGCCACGCCCGAAGTCATGTTCGGTCGTTCGGAAGCGATCAGCGCCATGAAGGAAAGCTTTTCCGCCAGCCTCGCCAACCTCGGCGCCGTGCTGCTGTTCCTGGTGTCGCTGTTCCTCGTCGCGCTCGCCATCGGCCTGCTGTTCGTGATGCTGTCGCAAGTGCTGGCGCAGGTGGTCGTTTCCATGCTGCTGACGCCGGTCGCCGCGGTGTCGATGTACCTGGCGTGGAAGGACGTCGTCGCGCCGCTGCACACCTCGGAAATCCCCGCGATCACCGACGACACGCCGCCGCCCGGCGGGTTCGCGGCCTGATCGCGATTTTCATCCGGCAACGAAAAGCCCCGCGTCTCGACGACGCGGGGCTTTTCGTTTGCAGCCGAAATGGAGCGCCGGATCAGAACGAGGCGTCGAACGAGACCTCGCCTTCGATGCCGACCTGGTAGGCCGAAACGCGGCGTTCGAAGAAATTGGTCAGTTCCTGCACGTCCTGCAGCTCCATGAACGGCAGCGGATTGCGCACGTTGTAGCGCTTTTCCATGCCGAGGCGGGTGAAGTGCTGGTCGGCGCAGTACTGCAGGTACTGGCGCATGTCGCGCGTGGAGATGCCCGCGACGCCGCCTTGCAGCACGTCCTCGGCGAACTGCGTCTCGCACTCGATGGCCTCGGCCAGCATCTCGGCCACCTGCTGTTCCATCTCATGGTCGAACAGGTCGGGCTCTTCCTCGCGCACCGTGCGCACGGCTTCGAACGCGAAGGCCATGTGACAGCTTTCGTCGCGGAACACCCAGTTGGTGCCCGAAGCCAGGCCCGGCAACAGACCGCGCGAGCGGAAGTAGTAGACGTAGGCGAACGCGGCGAAGAAGAACAGGCCTTCGATGCAGGCCGCGAAGCAGATCTGGTTCAAGAGGAACTGGCGGCGCTGCTCGCGGGTTTCGATCCGGCGGAGCTGCTGGATGGAATCGATCCACTTGAAGCAGAAGTCGGCCTTCTTCTTGATCGACGGGATGTTGTGGACCGCCGCGAAGGCCTTGGCGCGCTCGCTCGGCTCCGGCAGGTAGTTGTCGAGCAGCGTGAGGTAGAACTGCACGTGCAGCGCTTCCTCGTACAGCTGGCGCGACAGGTACATGCGCGCTTCGGGCGCGTTGAGGTGCTGGTACAGGTTCAGCACGAGGTTGTTGGAAACGATCGAATCGCCGGTCGCGAAGAACGCGACGAGGCGATGGATCAGGTGCTTGTCGGCACTCGTCATCTTGCTGTGCAGGTCGGAGATGTCGATCTGGAAGTTGATCTCCTCCACCGTCCAGGTGTTCTTGATCGCGTTCTTGTACATCTCGTAGAACTGCGGATAGCGCATCGGGCGCAGCGTCAGTTCGAAGCCGGGATCGAGCAAGTGCTGGGTGAGTTGGGCGGACATCGTTTTCTTTCCTGATTCTCGAAAAGGAAAAGGCCGGAACGGACGGCCGGCCTTCCCAAAAGGCTGCACGCCCCGAGGGGCCGCGCAGCCGTGGTGCTTACTGGCAAGCCTCGCAGGCTTCCGGGTTTTCCAGCGAGCAGGCCACGGCCTGCTCGGGGGTGTAGCTCGATGCGGGCGTCGCGGCGCCGGCGGCGGCATTGACCGTGGTCTTGGCGATCTTCGTGGCCGGACGCGAACGCAGGTAGTACGTGGTCTTCAGACCCTTCTTCCACGCGTACATGTACATGGACGACAGCGCACCGATGTTCGGGCTTTCCATGAACAGGTTCAGCGACTGGGACTGGTCGATGAACGCGCCGCGGTCGGCGGCCATGTCGATCAGCGAACGCATCGGCAGTTCCCACGCGGTGCGGTAGATCAGGCGCAGTTCTTCCGGCAGTTCCGTCACGCCCTGCACCGAGCCTTCGGCCAGCTTGATGCGGTCGCGCATGTCGGCGGTCCACAGGCCGAGGCGCTTCAACTCCTCGATCAGGTAGCGGTTGACCTGCAGGAAGTCACCGGACAGGGTTTCGCGCTTGAACAGGTTGCTCACCTGCGGCTCGATGCATTCGTAGCAGCCGGCGATCGAGGCGATCGTCGCGGTCGGCGCGATCGCGATCAGCAGCGAGTTGCGCAGGCCCTGCGTCTTGATGCGTTCGCGCAGCGCTTCCCAGCGCTCCATGTTGGACGGCGTCACGCCCCAGGCTTCGAACTGGAACTCGCCGCGCGCGCTGCGGGTGTCCTCGAACGCCGGCAGCTTGCCGCGTTCGGCGGCCAGTTCGCAGGAGGTGTTCAGCGCGTGGAAGTAGATCTCCTCGGAAATCTTCGCCGAGAGCGCGCGCGCCTTGTCGCTGTCGAACGGCAGGCGCAGCTTGAAGAACACGTCCTGCAGGCCCATCAGGCCGAGGCCAACCGGGCGCCAGCGGTTGTTGCTGACGTGCGTGCTGCCGATCGGATAGAAGTTGAGGTCGATCACGCGGTCGAGCTGGCGCACCGCGATGCGCACGGTTTCGGCGAGCTTTTCAAAATCGAAGCCGCCGTCGACGACGTGGTGGGAAAGGTTGATCGAGCCGAGGTTGCAGACCGCGGTTTCGGTGCTGGAATTGACTTCCAGGATCTCGGTGCACAGGTTCGACAGGTGCACCACGTTCTCGGGCTTGGCGGTCTGGTTGCAGGCGCGGTTGGACTTGTCCTTGAAGGTCATCCAGCCGTTGCCGGTCTGCGCCAGCGTGCGCATCATCTTGGCGTAGAGGTCGCGCGCCTTGACCTGCTTGATCGCAAGGCCTGCATTCTCGGCCTGCGTGTAGGCCTGCTCGAAGGCTTCGCCCCAGCGGTCCACGAGGTGCGGCACGGTGCGCGGATCGAACAGCGACCACATGCCGTCGGTCTCGACCCGCTTCATGAACAGGTCGGGGATCCAGTTGGCCAGGTTGAGGTTGTGCGTGCGGCGCGCTTCGTCGCCGGTGTTGTCGCGCAGTTCGAGGAATTCCTCGATGTCCGCGTGCCAGGTTTCCAGGTAGACGCAGGCCGCGCCCTTGCGCTTGCCGCCCTGGTTCACCGCCGCGACCGAGGAATCGAGCGTCTTCAGCCACGGCACGATGCCGTTGGAATGGCCGTTGGTGGAACGGATCAGCGAGCCGCGCGAACGCACGCGGCTGTACGACAGGCCGATGCCGCCGCTGAACTTGGACAGCATCGCGACGTCCGCGTACTTCTTGTAGATCGACTCGAGCGAGTCTTCCGGCGAATCCAACAGGAAGCAGGACGAAAGCTGCTCGTGCGTGGTGCCGGAGTTGAACAGCGTCGGCGAGCTCGGCAGGTAGTCGAGGCTGGCCATCAGGCGGTACAGCTCGAGCGCTTCGGAAACGTCTTCCGAGAGCGCGCAGGCGATGCGCAGGAAGAAGTGCTGCGGGGTCTCGATCACCTTGCGCGAGGTCGGGTGGCGCAGCAGGTAGCGGTCGTACAGCGTGCGCAGGCCGAAGTAATCGAAGCGCTTGTCGAGCTCGTGGTCGATCGCGTCGTTGAACTTGCGCGCATTGGTCTGCACGAAGCCCAGCAGACGGGCATTGATCAGGCCCAGCTCGTGGCCGCGCGCGATCGACTGGGAAAAGGCGTGGATTTCCTGCCCGCGGACTTCCTTGTCGATGTAGGACGACAGGATGCGCGCCGCCAGGCGGCCGTATTCGGGCTCCTCGCCGGTCAGCAGCGCGGCGGTGCGGATCGAAAGCTCGTCCAGCTCGCGCGTGGTGGCGCCGTCGTACAGGCCGGAGATCGTGCGCGTGGCAACGCGCATCGGATCGACGGAATACAGGCCCTCGGCGCAGCGCATGATGACGCGCACGATCTTGTTGAGATCGACCGGCTCGCGGCGGCCATTGCGCTTGGTCACGGTCATCGTGCCGGCCGGGCTGTGCGGCGGCGTCAGCGTGAAGTTGTTCGTGGAAGCGGAATTCGTGGCTGCGGCTTCCGCCGGGCTGGCGGCGGTTTCGGTGGATTGCATGGTCTTCGGTTCTCCTGGTTCAGTCGGGCGGGCTGGCCGCCCTAAGACGCGGAATGGCTGACGCGCCACTGGCGGGCCGACATGTTCGATGCATCGCGCCGGCAACCTCCGCAATCCAGCGAACCGCCCGGCGCGAACGCAAGATTGGCACTATCGCGCGGCGACTTCAACCGCTTGACACACCCAGATGTTCGGCCTAAGCCACAGCAAAAACACAACATCTAGTGTTTTGACGAAAACCCGCGGAAGCGGCGGAAAACCTTGGCGCCCAGGCCGCGCCAGCGGGATTTCCCGCCGCCTCGACCACCGGATCAGCCGCGCTTGGCGTTCCTGAAGGCTTCCGCAAAGGCGTTGGCCGCCGGCGCCGGGGGGGCATTCCGGCCCGGACCGGAGTGTGATCCGGTTCGCATTTGCGCGCCCGTTCGGCTCGAGCCGGCATCGGCCGGTCGGCCGCCGCGGGCGCCCTGCCCCGGCTCGTCGCCCAGGCGCATCGACAGGGCGATGCGCTGCCGCTGCAGGTCCACTTCCATCACCTTGACCTTGACGATATCGCCCGCCTTCACCACCTCGCGCGGGTCCTTGACGAACTTTTCCGACAAGGCCGACACGTGCACGAGGCCGTCCTGGTGCACGCCCAGATCGACGAAGGCGCCGAACGCGGCGACGTTGCTCACCACGCCTTCCAGCACCATGCCCGGCCGCAGGTCGCGGATGTCGTTGATGCCTTCGGCGAAGCTCGCGGTCTTGAACTCCGGACGCGGGTCGCGGCCCGGCTTTTCCAGTTCCTTCAGGATGTCGCGCACCGTCGGCAGACCGAATTTCTCGTCGGTGAACTGCTCCGGCTTCAGCGAGCGCAGGAAGCCGGTGTCGCCGATCAGCGACTTCACCGGCTTGCCACTGACCTCGAGGATGCGCTCGACCACCGGATAGGCTTCCGGGTGCACGCTGGAGGCATCAAGCGGATTCTCGCCATCGGCGATGCGCAGGAAGCCGGCGCACTGCTCGAACGCCTTTTCGCCCAGGCGCGGCACCTTCAGCAGGGCGCGACGCGTGGTGAAGCGGCCGTTGGCGTCGCGGTGCCGGACGATGTTTTCCGCCACGCTCTGGCTCAGGCCCGCCACGCGCGCCAGCAGCGGCACGGAAGCCGTGTTCACGTCGACGCCGACCGCGTTCACACAGTCCTCGACGCGCGCATCCAGCGCGCGGGCGAGCTTGGCCTGGTTGACGTCGTGCTGGTACTGGCCGACGCCGATCGACTTCGGATCGATCTTGACCAGTTCGGCGAGCGGGTCCTGCAGGCGGCGCGCGATCGACACCGCGCCGCGCAGGGAGACGTCCAGGTCCGGGAACTCGCGCGCGGCCAGTTCCGAGGCCGAATAGACCGAGGCGCCGGCTTCGGAGACCACGATCTTGCCGATCTTCTGTTCCGGCAGCATGCGCACCAGTTCCGCCGCGAGCTTGTCGGTTTCGCGCGACGCGGTGCCATTGCCGATCGCGATCAGGTTCACGCCGTGCTTCCGGCACAGCAGCGCCAACTGCGCGAGCGAGGCGTCCCATTGGTTGCGCGGCTCGTGCGGATAGACCGTGGCCGTGTCCAGCAGCTTGCCGGTCGCATCGACCACGGCCACCTTGACGCCGGTGCGGATGCCCGGGTCGAGGCCCATCACGACCTTCGGGCCCGCGGGCGCGGCCATCAGCAGATCCTTGAGGTTCTCGCCGAACACACGGATCGCCTCGTCTTCCGCGCTGGCGCGCGCAGCGCCGAGCAGGTCGATGGAAAGATGCAGGTGCAGCTTCACGCGCCAGGTCTGCCGCACGGTGTCGAGCAGCCAGCGATCCGCGGCGCGGCCCTTGTCGCCAATGCCGAGCTTCACCGCGATGCGGCCTTCGGCTTCGGCATGGCCCTGCGCGATGGCCTCGTCCAGCGCATCGGAGGCGACCACCTTGGGCGCGCCCGAAGCGAACGGCACCAGCGCCAGGTCGATGATGCCTTCCTTGCTCGCGCGCAGCAGCGCCAGCATGCGGTGCGACGGCACCTGCGCGATGGCCTCGACATGGTCGAAGTAGTCGCGGTATTTCACGCCTTCGGTTTCCTTGCCCTCGATCACGCGGGCGCGCAGGCGGCCGTTGTCGTGCAGGAACTGGCGCATCTCGCCGACCAGCGCCGCGTCTTCGGCGAAGCGTTCGAGCAGGATCGCGCGCGCGCCGTCGAGCGCAGCCTTCGCGTCGGCGACGCCCTTTTCCGCATCGATGTACGCCGCCGCCGCGGCTTCCGGCGCCAGCGTCGGATCGGCCAGCAACGCATCGGCCAGCGGCTCCAGGCCGGCCTCGCGCGCGATCTGCCCCTTGGTGCGGCGCTTGGGCTTGTACGGCAGGTACAAGTCCTCCAGCCGCGCCTTGGTGTCGGCGGCGAGCAGGTCGCCGCGCAGCGCGTCGGTCATCTTGCCCTGTTCCTCGATGCTCGCGATCACCGCCGCACGCCGCTCTTCCAATTCGCGCAGGTAAGACAACCGCTCTTCCAGCAGGCGCAGCTGCGTGTCGTCCAGCCCGCCGGTGACTTCCTTGCGGTAACGGGCGATGAAGGGCACGGTCGCGCCTTCGTCCAGCAGCGCGATGGCCGCTTTTACTTGCTGCGGCTGGGCTGCGATGTCCTTGGCGATGGTGTCGGCGATGCGGTGTTCGAGGTTCGACATGGATCCTTTCCGGTGGTTTCGGGAACGAATCGCGCCGGTCGGGCGGCGCGGGGCGGCAATCTTAGTGGCTCGTGCCGCCCACGCCTGCCGGTCGGCCGCCTGAACGCGGCGCGGCGCCGGTTTCCAAAACCGCATGGAATCGCGTAAAATGCGCGGTTCCATTGGATTTTCAGGTTCCCGCCATGGCCCGCGTCACCGTCGAAGATTGCCTCGAAGTCGTCGATAACCGTTTTGAACTGGTCGTGATGGCGAGCCGTCGCGCGCGCCAGCTCGCCAAGGGCGTGGAGTCCACGCTCGGCGACGACACCCAGGACGACAAGCCCACCGTGCTGGCGCTGCGCGAAATCGCCTCGCGCAAGATCGACCTGGCCACGATCGAAGAGATCGAACGCATCGAGAAGGAACGCCGCGAACGCGAAGCCCTCGAATGGGCCGCCGCCGAAGTCGACGCGGACGATCTCGCCAAGGGCGGCGACGACCTCTGAGTCGCCAGCCGCACGAGGCCACGGCGCAATGCCGTGGCCTTTCCGCATGAAACGCAGGCTCAACGCGCATCGCGTTCCAAGCCCGCGCAACATTGCCGAAACGCCCATCGCTGCGTAGTCTGGCGATATGGCCATTACCACGCTGCCGCCGCCGATCCTGCCTGAAGAAGCTCCGAATCCGTGTCCGGAGCAGGTCGCGCAGCTGCAATCGCGGCTCTCCACCTATCTGCCGAGCGATCAGATCGCTCGCGTCTACGAAGCCTACCAGCTTGGTGCGCTCGCCCATGACGGCCAGACGCGCAAGAGCGGCGAGGCCTACATCACCCATCCGGTCGCGGTGGCGCAGCTGCTCGCCGACCTCGGCATGGACGTCGAGACCATCTGCGCCGCGATCCTGCACGACGTGCTCGAAGACACGCCGATCAAGCGCGAGCGCATCGCTTCGCAGTTCGGTGAAACCGTCGCCGAACTGGTCGATGGCGTCACCAAGCTCGACAAGCTGAAGTTCACCAGCAAGCAGGAAGCCGCCGCCGAATCGTTCCGCAAGATGATGATGGCGATGGGCCGCGACCTGCGCGTGATCCTGATCAAGCTCGCCGATCGCCTGCACAACATGCGCACGCTCGGCGCGCAGAGCCCCGAATCGCGCCGCCGCATCGCGCGCGAGACGCTCGACATCTACGCCCCGATCGCGCAGCGCCTCGGCATGAACCGGGTCAAGGGCGAGCTGCAGGACCTGAGCTTCAAGGGCCTGTACCCGAACCGCCACAAGGTCATCTCGCGGCACATCGCCGAACAGCCCGAGAGCCGCCGCGATGCGATGTCGCAGATCGAGGCCGCGCTGTCGAAGAAGCTCTCCGACGAAGGCATCCCGCACCGGATCGTGTGGCGGGTGAAATCGCCGTACAGCATCTACAAGAAGATGAAGTCCGAGCAGAAGACGCTGGAAAAGGTCATGGACGTGTTCGGCTTCCGCGTCGTGGTCGGCGGCGGCACGATGCAGTGCTACCACGCGCTCGGCGCGATCCATTCGCTCTACAAGCCGGTCGCCGAACGCTTCCGCGACTTCATCGCCATTCCCAAGGCCAACGGCTACCAGTCGTTGCACACGCTGCTGTTCAGCCCGTTCGGCTCGCACATCGAAGTGCAGATCCGCACCGAGGAAATGGACCAGCTCGCCGAACGCGGCATCGCCGCGCACTGGCTCTACAAGACGCCGGACGCCGCGCCGACCGCCGCCCAGGTCAACGCGCAGAGCCGCGCCCAAGCCTGGCTCGCCAGCCTGCTCGAAAGCCAGCAGGCGGCAGGTTCCTCGATCGAATTCCTCGACAACGTCAAGGTCGACCTGTTCCCGGACGAGGTGTACCTGTTCTCGCCCAAGGGCGCGATCCTGTCCTTGCCGCGCAACGCCACCGCGCTGGATTTCGCCTACGCGGTGCATACCGACGTTGGCGACCACGCGGTCGCCGCGCGCGTCGACAAGAAGCTCGCGCCGCTGCGCACGCGACTTTCCAGCGGCCAGACCGTCGAGATCATCACCGCGCCCTCGGCCTCGCCGAACCCGTCGTGGCTGGAATGGGTCGTGTCGAGCCGCGCGCGCACCGCGATCCGCCACTTCCTCAAGCACCTCCAGCACGAGGACGCGATCGAGCTCGGCCACCGCATGCTGGATCGCGCGCTGGAATCGGTCGACAGCTCGCTCGACAAGATCCCGTCCAAGGTGATCGACCAGTACCTCGCGGACCAGCGCCTGCGGCGTCTGGAAGACCTGCTCGCCGAAATCGCGCTCGGCAACCGCATCGCGGTGCAGGTCGCGCAGCAGCTTTCGAGCATGGCCGACGGCAAGCAGCACATCCCGCATGCGCTGTCGCAGGAAAAGATCCAGATCACCGGCGCCGAGCGCGGCGTGCTGTCGTTCGCGCAGTGCTGCCATCCGGTGCCGGGCGACGACATCGTCGGCTTCCTGTCGTCCGGCAAGGGCATCGTCGTGCACCGCGCCGAATGCCGGAACGTGGCCGAGCTGCGCAAATCGCCCGAACGCTGGGTGCCGATCGGCTGGGATCGCAACGTCAGCGGCGACTACGGCGCCGTGCTGCAGGTTGAAGTGGAGAACAAGCCCGGCGTGCTGGCACAGGTCGCGGCCGCGATGGCCGAGGCCGAAGCCAACATCGACAACGTCGAATACGCCGAACGCGACCTGCGCTCGGCCGTGATCCGCTTCTCCATCGATGTGCGGGACCGCAAGCACCTGGCCGACGTGATCCGGCGCGTGCGGCGCCTGCAGGTCGTGATCGGCGTGCAGCGCATCTGATCCGGCAGGCCGGCGTTACGGCCCGGCCGGCGTTTCCAGCATGCCTTCCGCTTCCAGCGCGGTGCGCGCCATGTCCAGCGCGTCGGGAAAATCCTTGGCCAGCCCCAGCAAGGCCGGATGCAGGATCAGGCCCATGTCGCCGATCAACCGCCGCGGCTGTTCCTGCAATCCCGAGAAGATCGCCTGTACGCCGCGCCGCTGGCAGCGGTGCAGCAGTTGTTCGAGCGCGGTCTCGCCCGAGGCATCGACGATCGGCACCAGCCGCATCCGCAGGATGAACACCTTGGTGCCGTGCGGCAGCTGATCGATCACGTCGTCGAGCCGGTTCACCGCGGCGAAGAACAGCGGGCCGGACAGCCGATACGCCTCGACACCCTTCGGCAACTGTGCGCGCTGCACCGAGCCCGCGCCTTCCGGCTCCTCGGCGTCGATGCTGGCCTCGGTCGTCTCCATGTCGCTTTCCAGCGCGAAGGAACGGCTCATGCGATCCATGAAGATGAAAGCCGACAGCACCATGCCGGCCTCGATCGCGATGGTGAGGTCGAACAACACGGACAACGCGAAGGTGACGAGCAGCACCAGCTTGTCGCCCCACGAGGAATGCATTAGGTGGCGGAAGCGCTCCACCTCGCTCATGTTCCAGGCCACCATCAAGAGCACCGCCGCCAGCGCGGGCAGCGGCACATAGCGCATCCAGGGCGCGAGCAGCAGCATGAAGGCGAGGATGAAGACGGCGTGCAGCATGCCGGCGACGGGCGAGCGGCCGCCGGCGCGGATGTTGGTCGCGGTGCGCGCGATCGCGCCGGTCGCAGGCAAACCGCCGGCCAAGGCCGCGCCGACGTTGGCGACGCCTTGCGCAACCAGCTCGGCATTGGAGCGGTGGCGACCGCCGGTCATACCGTCGGCCACGACCGCCGACAGCAGCGACTCCACGCCCGCGAGGAAGGCGATCGTGAAGCTCGCCGGGAACAATTCCGCGGTACGCGAGAACGGAATCGTCGGAAAATCGAATTCCGGCAGCGCGCTCGGCAAGGTTCCGAAAGTCGAGCCGATGGTCGCCACCGGCAAGGCGAGCGCGGCGAACGAGCCGGCCGCGACCGCGATCAGCAGCACCGGCCAGTTCGGCCGCCAACGCTTGATCGCGACAATCAGCAGGAAACAGCCGATCGTCAGACCCAGCGCGGCCCAGTTGATCGTGTCGATATGCTGGAAATAGCTGTGCCAACGCTCCAGGAATTCGCCCGGCACCTTGTCGATGGAAAGGCCGAGCGCGTCCTTGACCTGGCTGGAGAAGATCGTCACCGCGATGCCCGCGGTGAAACCGGTGATGACCGGCTGCGGCATGAACTTCATCAGGTTGCCGAGCCGCAACAGGCCGGCGGCGATCAGCATCAATCCGGCCAGCAGCGTGCAGAGGACCAGTCCGCCGTAGCCGAATTTCTCGATCACGTTGAAAACGACCGGAATGAACGCCGCGGTCGGCCCGCCGATCTGCACCTTGGAGCCACCGAGCGCGGAAATCAGGAATCCGGCGACGATGGCGGTGTGCAAACCCTTTTCCGGCGTCGTGCCCGAAGCGATGGCCAATGCCATCGCCAGCGGCAGCGCCACCACCGCAACGGTGAATCCGGCCATCGCGTCGGCGCGGAAATCGGCGAAGCGGTAGCCGCCGCGCAGCACGGTGACGAGCTTGGGCTCGTACATCCGCCAGGCATCACGCGTGGGAGGCGGCGACCGGTTCATTCTGTTTTCCCCTTGGAATCCTTCGTTCCTAGTCCACCGCTTCCTCGTCATCGGCGGCGAAGCGGAGCAGCTGCCAGTGCCGGTAGATCACGTAACCGATGCCGGTCAGGCCGGTAAGCGCGGCCGGAATCAGCAGCGCGTAATAGCTCATCACGCCGAACAGCGCCGCGCCGACCACGCCGCCGCCGAGGAAGCCGGCGATGATCAGGCCGCTCAGCATCAAGCGCCGCACCGGCAGTTTCATGCCGCGGATGAAATGCCCAAGACCGATGCCAAGGTCGGTGAACATGCCGGTCAGATGCGTGGTGCGGACGATCGCGCCGCTGTAGGTCGTGACCATCGCGTTCTGCAGGCCGCAGGCCATCGTCACGGCGAACGCGCCGTTGTGCTGGTGGCGCAGGAACAGCGGCACCGCAATCACCAGCAGCATCGATTCCAGCGCCAGCACCACGCCGTAGCGGCGCCCGAGGCGCAAGGTGCTGTCCTGGATGATCAGCCCGGAGATCGCCGCGCCGAGCATGTACGTCACCACGACGCCGCCCAGATGCCGCAAGGCGCGTCCGTTGCCTTCCGCCAGCGCGGCGCCGAACAGGCTGGTGGTGCCGGTGAGATGGCTGACCGCCTGGTGCTCGAAGCCGAGGTAACCGATCACGTTGACCATGCCGGCGATGCAGGCCAGCGTCACCGCCCCCACCCAGACCCAGCGCGGCAGGATCACGCCCACCGTATCAGCGTGCTCCGGCGGTGATGTCCGGCAAACCGGTCAGGAGCCACCAACGCCGGCTCTCCTCGTCCCAGCGCCAGCGCTGGCGATCGATCACGGTGCGCTCGGTCTGGGTGTGCTGGTTCACGAGTCGGATCTCCACAACCTGCGCCAGTTCGTCCTTGCCGATCGGCTCGTAGCCTTTCACGTCGTAGCCGGTGATCCGCACCTGATCGAAACGGCTGCGATCCAGCGCGGTGAACGGACGCTTCTTCAGGTACTCCGGATCGACGAAGCCCAGCGCTTCATCGATCTGGCCCCAGCGGATCGCGCCGGCATAGACGTACAGCGACTGGTCGCGCAGGTCATCGCGGCTGCCACTGCTGGCGCAGGCCGCCATCAGCAGGAACAGCGCGGCGGCGAGCAAGATTCGGAACGAGTTGGGTGGCGTCATGGCATTCAAGGTCCGATGCGTTGCAGCATTCTCACCGATCCGGTTCGCGCGATTCCAGCTTTCGCAGGTTCGATGCGCGCCGATCCGGTGTTGGGAAACGGTTGGCTTCGTATGCGGGAACGGCATCGGGGATGCGCTGGAACGGGCACAGGAAATCCCAGATCGCCTCGAAGCTTTGCGGCACCACTTCGTGGCCCGCGTTCAATTCGGCGTAATCGAAATCGACGCCGTCGGCCCAGCCGGCGGCCAGGAATCGGCTGCGATCCTGCCGCACGTAGGGCAGGTACGGATCACCGTTGCCCACACGCAGCGCGACCGGAACCCGGCGCGGCGCATCGGCGAGCAACTGGGCGCAGGGAACGGGATTGGCATCGGCCTGGCAGGCGTAGGCCGTCATCGTGCCGGCCGACACCGCGTAGCCGGCAAACGTATCGCTGCCCAGATCGGGCAGCCATTGATTCAGCACGATGTCGTGCAGTACATGGCCGCCCGCGGAAAAACCCGCAGCGTGGATGCGCGAGGTGTCGATGTCGTAACGCTCGGCCACGTCGTGCAGGATTGCGGCCATCGCGGCGTAATCGCGGTCCGGAACCCAACCGCCGCCGGAACCCGTCGCGATCGGCGCGGCGACGATGAAGCCACGCGCCTGCGCGACCTCGGACCATGCGTCGCGCGTCAGGCGTGCGTTCGTCGAAGACGTGCCCGCGCCGCCCGCGCCGTGCAAGGCGAGCAAGACCGGATACGGCGCGCCCGCCGGGTAATCGTCCGGGATGTAGAGGTAATAGCCGCGCGTCACCGGCGGCGAGCCCACCTGGATATTGCGCGACTGGCTGCCCGGGAATGCGCCGCCGCTGCCGCCGGACGATTCGCGATAGAACGGTGCGAAGGCGAACGGTCGCGCGCCCATCCGCGCCAGCATCGGCGGCGATGGCGCAGGCCGATCGGCATCGCAGACCCATTCCGGCAGGCGCGCGGTGCTGGCGGCCTGCGCGAACGGGATGCCGGCCAGCACCCACGACGCCAGCACGGCGGCGCATCGCATCGCTTTCGAACGGGAAGCTGCCTTACGCATCCCGACAGGTTACTCCCGAATCGCCCTCCGGAAACAAAACGCCTCGGACGAAGACGGCGCGTTTTCATCCAGCATCGCGGCGGACCCGCTCACTTGCCGGCGGCGCGGTCCTGCGCATCGAGCGCGGCGAAATCCGCGTCGCTCAGCTCCAGCGACGCCGCTGCGACGTTTTCGACCAGATGCTCGACGCGGCTCGTGCCCGGAATCGGCAACACGACCTTCGAGCGCTTCAGCAACCAGGCCAGCGCGACCTGTCCGGGCGTGGCATCCCGCTTCTTCGCGATGGACGACAGCGCCGAACCCGGCTGCGACAAGGCGCCGGCCGCGAGCGGGTACCACGGAATGAAGCCGATGCCGTGCTCCTCGCAATGCTCCAGCACCGCTTCGCTGTGGCGATCGATCAGGTTGTAGCGGTTCTGCACCGTGGCCACGGCGAAATGCTTCTGCGCCGCGGCGATCTCCTCGACCGAGACCTCGGAAAGACCGACATGGCGGATCAAGCCTTCCTTCTGCATCGCGGCGATCGCGCCGAACTGCTCATCGCGCGGCACTTTCGGATCGATGCGATGCAATTGCCAAAGGTCGATGCGCTCCACGCCCAGGCGGCGCAGGCTCATCATCACGCATTGGCGCAGGTATTCGGGACGGCCGACCGGCAACCAGATGTCCGGCCCCGAGCGCGTCAAGCCGCCCTTGGTCGCAATGACCATGCCCTTGTACGGATGCAGGGCTTCGCGCAGCAGATCCTCACTGACGAACGGACCGTAGCTGTCGGCGGTATCGACGAAATCGACGCCGAGTTCGGGCAGCTTGCGCAAGGTCGCGCGCGCACCGGCCGGATCGATCGGGTCGCCCCAGACACCCTTGCCGGTGATTCGCATCGCCCCGAAGCCGAGGCGATTGACCGCGAGGTCGCCGCCGATCAGGAACCGACCGGCGGCGGAAGCATCGGGAAGCCTGGACATTGCCGCCTTCCCTTCGCGGATCAGCGCTTGTCCACCGGCACGTATTCGCGCGTCGTGTGGCCGGTGTAGATCTGGCGCGGACGACCGATCTTGGTTTCCGGATCGGCCTGCTGTTCCAGCCAGTGCGACACCCAGCCCGGCGTGCGGCCGAGGGCGAACATCACGGTGAACATCTCGGTCGGGATCTTCAGCGCCTTGTAGATGATGCCGCTGTAGAAATCGACGTTCGGATACAGCTTGCGGGCGATGAAGTATTCGTCCTTCAGCGCCGCCTCTTCGAGCTTCATCGCCACTTCGAGCAGCGGATCGTTGATGCCGAGCTCGCCGAGCACCTTGTGGGTCATCTCGCGGATGATCTTGGCGCGCGGGTCGAAGTTCTTGTAGACGCGGTGGCCGAAGCCCATCAGGCGGAAGCCGGAGTTCTTGTCCTTGGCCTTCGCAATGGCGGCATCGACCTTGTCCGGCGTGCCGATCTCTTCCAGCATCTTGAGCACGGCTTCGTTCGCGCCACCGTGCGCCGGCCCCCACAGCGCCGCGATGCCGGCGGCCACGGACGCATACGGATTGGCGCCGGTGGAACCGACGAGGCGCACCGTGGAGGTGGAAGCGTTCTGCTCGTGGTCGGCGTGCAGGATGAACAGCAGGTCGAGCGCCTTGGCCACGACCGGGTTCAGTTCCAGCGGCTCGCTCGGCACTTCGAACATCATGTGCAGGAAGCGGCTGACGTAGTCGAGGTTGTTGCGCGGATAGCGGATCGGCCAGCCGATCGAGTAGCGGTAGGCGGCAGCGGCCAGCGTCGGCATCTTGGCGATCAGGCGGATCGCGGCGAGGCGGCGCTGTTCCGGATCCTCGAGGTCGAGGGTGTCGTGGTAGAACGCCGACAGCGAGGCGACCGAGGCGCACAGCATCGCCATCGGATGCGCGTCGTGGCGGAAGCCCTGCAGGAAGCCCTTGAGCGACTCGTGCATCATCGTGTGATGCGTCACCTCATGCTCGAACTTCGCGAACTGCTCGGCGGTCGGCAGTTCGCCGTGCATCAGCAGGTAGCTGGTTTCGAGGAAGGTCGAGTGCTTGGCGAGCTGTTCGATCGGATAGCCGCGGTATTCCAGGATGCCCGCGTCGCCGTCGATGTAGGTGATCGCGCTGCGGCAGCTCGCGGTCGAGACGAAACCCGGATCGTAGGTGAAGTACCCGGTGTCGCGATTGAGCTTGCCGATGTCCAGCGCCGGCGTACCGATGCTGCCACGCAGCACGGCGAGCGAGGCGGTTTTTTCGTTGCCCGAATCGGTCAGGACGACTTCTTTGCTTTCAGCCACGGGATTCTCCCAGATGCAGTAATCGACAACGTGGCCGGGGCGGCGAAGCGGTGTGGCGGCATCGCGATGCGGACGCCGCCGGGTGTTCCGCTTCGCGGGCAAAAGGCCACACGAAGAACGGGAATTATTGCATAGCAAAACGCCGCGCGTTCATCACGCGCGGCGCTGGATTTGCGACATTGGTCGAACGCGAAACGATTGTTCGCGTTCGCGCCAGCGAAGGTTTACTTCGCGGCGTAGCGACGGCGGAACTTGTCCACTCGGCCGCCGGTGTCGACGATCTTGTGCTTGCCGGTGTAGAACGGGTGGGACTTGCTGGAAACTTCCAGCTTCACCAGCGGATAGGTCTCGCCGTCTTCCCACTTGATCGTCTCCTTGCCGGAGAGCGTGGAACGGGTCAGGAACGAAAAGCCGGAAGAAACGTCCTGGAAGACCACGGCTTTGTAATCGGGATGGATGTCGGCTTTCATTGGGATCACCTGTGGAGCGCCGGGCCAAACCGAACCGTTCGGTGAGTTTTCCGGCGGAAAAGGGCGGCATGATAGCCTTGACGGCCAGATCTTGCAAGCGGCGCGCCTGCGACTGCCCGGGCCATACCGCGTCACAGCATTAAGGAAGCCCATGATTCTGCGCCTGTTTGCCCTGCTCCTGCTGCTCTGTCTCGCACTGAACGCGACGCAGGCGGCGGTTCCGGCCTCGCTGCAGCCCTCCATCGAACAAGCCCGCCGCTCGCTCGCGGCGCTGGGCGACATTCCCGACGTCCGCCGCGCCGAATTGTCGAAGCAACTGGAATCGGCGCTCGCCGCCGACGCCGAAGCCGCGAACCTGCTGGCCGAGGCCAAGCGCATCGACAGCGAAGCGAAGGCCGAGCCATCCCACGTCGCCGCGCTCGAAGCCGAGCTGGACACCGATCCCTCGCAGGATTTCCGCCAATGGCGGCAGAAGCTCGACGCCGGGCAGCCCTCGCAGTTGTCGCAACAATTGGCCGAACTGCGCGCCGCGGCCGCGAACGACGCCAGCCGCGCGAAGGATTCCGCCGCCGAACTGGAAGCGCTGCTGCAGCGCCCATCGACGCTGGCACAGGAACTGGACCAGGCGCGGCGCGAGGCCGAAGCGCTGGCTTCGCAGACGGCGGCGGCGAACGACATCGACCTGGAGCGCCGCATCGGCGCGATCGCCGCGCAGGCCAAGCAGCGCCAGCTCCTGGCGCTGGTCGAAAAGCTCTCGGCCGAACGCGCCGCCCTGCCGGCGCGGATGCATCGACTCGAACTGGAACAGCGCACGCTGCAACGCCACCTGGCCTTGACCCAACGCCAGATCGAAGCACTCGAAGCCCTGCTGGCGCAGAGCACCGACGCCGAGCTTTCGCGCCTCTCGGTGCAACTGGACGAACAGGCCGCGCAGGTCGCGTCCGATCCGGAACTGTTCGCGCAGGCGCAACGCAACCGCGAGCTGTGGCGGCAACTGGCCGACAGCGAGGCCGACACGCGCGCGATCGCCGAGCAGACCCGCGCCGCGCAAAGCCGCGCCGCCGACATCGCCGAAGTGCTGCGCAACACCCGCAGCCGCCTGGCGCTCAACGCCGGCGACGAAACCGTCGGCCTCATCCTGTTGAACGAACGCCGCCGGCTGGAAAATCCGCTGGGCATCGCCGAAGCGCTCACGAACGCGCGCCGCAAGCTCGCGCAGGCGCAACTGCGCCTGATCGACCTCGACGAACAAACCGCCGTGCTGGCCACGCGCGACCCGCTCGCCAGCCTGGTCGAAAACGACGATGAAACGGCGGCGACGGCATCGCCGCACGCCGCGCAGGAACGCGCCCTGCAGCCGCTGATCGACACCCGCGCCGCGCTGCTTTCGCGACTGAAAACCGCCGAGCGCACGCGGCTGTCCGCCTTGAACGCGCTGGAAACCGCGCTGGCGCAGCAGCACGAATCCGCGACGACGCTGCAGCACCTGCTGGATCGCGAGTTGCTGTGGTTCCCGAGCCACGATCGGGTCGGCCGCGCCTGGTTCGCGAAACTGGCCGCCGGCTGGTCCGACCTGTTCAAGCCGTCGCGCTACCTCACCTCGCTGAAACTGCTGCCGGGCGCGCTGGAAAAGCAATGGCCGCTGGTCCTGTCGGCGCTGGCGCTGTTGTTCGTGCTGCGACACCTGGCGCGCCAACTGCCGCAACGCCTGGCACAACTGTCGCAACCCTTGAAGCAGGTGCGCACGGATCGCTACCGCTACACGATCCAGGCCCTGTTCGCGACCTTGGCCGCTTCGCTCGCGTGGCCGTTGCCGCTGGCCCTGCTTGGTTGGCTGCTGAGCCATGCCGGCCAGCCCGGCAAGTTCAGCGATTCGCTCGGCCGCGCGCTGCTGACCACGGCCGGCGCGCTGTTCTTCTACACCTTCCTGCGCTGGCTGATCGTCGAGAACGGCGTGGCGCAGCGGCATTTCCGCTGGACGCAACAACGCCGCAACGCCTTGCGCTCCACCTTGCCGTGGTTCCTGTACCTGATCCTGCCGGCGCAGTTCCTGCTGATGCTGGCCTTCGCGCGCGAACAGGAGCCGGCCTTCGATGCGGTGGCGCGGCTGATGCTGCTGCTGATCAGCGCGGTCGGCGGCTGGCGGTTCTGGAAGTTGCTCGCGCCGGAAGCGCTGTGGAGCACGCGCGCCATGGCAGTCCAGGAGCCGGTGCGGCTGCGCCAGTTTCTGCGCGTGGCCTTGCCGCTGGCGGCGTTCGCGATCGTGCAGTTCACCCTGTTCGGCTACGTGCTCTCCGCGACACTGCTGGTGCATGCGTTCTGGCTGACACTGGTGCTGATCGTCGCGATCGCGGTGCTGCACGGCATGGTGTCGCGCTGGTTCCTGCTCAGCGAACGTCGGTTGGCACTCAAGCGCCTCATCGCGAAACGCGAAGCGGCGCAGGCCGCCGAACAGCAGAACGCAACGGAACTCGCTGCCGGCGAAGCCATCGACATCGATCCGGAATCCGAACTGCTGAGCTCGGCCACGATCAACCAGCAAACGCGCCGCCTGCTGCGCGCATTGACGCTGGCACTGCTGGCGTTCGGCCTGATCCTGGTCTGGAGCGACGTGCTGCCGGCGTTGGCGCGCCTGGACGCCATCCAGTTGTGGAACGTCGCCACGATCGATGCGAACGGCAAATCCGTCGCGCATCCGGTCACGCTCGGCGCGCTGCTCGCGGGCGCGCTGGTGCTCGCCTTCACGTTCGCCGCCGCGCGCAACCTGCCCGGCCTCGTCGAACTCGGCCTGCTGTCGCGCACCCATCTGGACAGCGGCGCGCGCTACGCCTTCACCAGCGTCTGCCGTTACCTGATCGCGATCATCGGCACGATCGCCGGCCTGTCGCTGTTCGGCGTGCGCTGGAACCAGCTGCAGTGGCTCGCGGCCGCGCTCACGGTCGGCCTGGGATTCGGCCTGCAGGAAATCTTCGCGAACTTCGTATCGGGACTGATCATCCTGTTCGAACGTCCATTCCGCGTCGGCGACACCATCACCATCGGGGAATCCGAAGGCAAGGTCACGCGCATCCGCACCCGCGCCACCACGCTGCTCGATTCCGACAACCGCGAAGTCGTGGTGCCGAACAAGACCTTCATCACCAGCCGCCTCGTGAACTGGACCTTGTCGGACACCGTCACGCGCCTGTCGTTCAAGCTCTCGCTGGCGCAGGACGCCGAGCCCGCCAAGGTGCGCGAAATGTTGCTGGAACTGGCGCGCAGCGAGCCGCTGGTGCTGGCGCAACCGGCGCCCGGCTGCGCCTTCGTGCAGATCGGCACCAACAGCTACGACTTCGACCTGCGCGTGTTCGTCGCGGAAGTGGGCCATCGCATGCAGGTGCAGATTGCGCTGAACCAGCGCATCGCCGTAGCGCTGCGCGAACACGGCCTCGCCACCAGTCGCCCGGCGGAAATGAAAGTCCATCTGCAAAAGACCGACGCATGAGCGCGTCGGTCGCGGCCTCAACGCGACCTCAGGACGCGGGACGCTGCTTCCACCACAGCGACAGCTGCCGCAAACCTTCGATGATGCTCACCTTCGGCTGGTAGCCGAAATCGCGCTTGGCGGCGGAAATGTCGTACCAGTGCGGCGTGGAAAGCTGCTCCGCGAGGAAGCGCGTCATCGGCGGCTCGCCCTTTCCGGGCAGCAAGCCATAACCCACCTCCATCGCCGCGCCGATCCAGTACGCGGCGCGGAACGGCATCAGCTGCGTCACGGTCGGCGCATTGGCCGCGCGCAGCAGGCTGTTGACCATGTCGGCGATGGATTTGGGTTCGCCGTTGGAAATGAAGTAGGCCTTGCCCGCGCAGGCGGCGCCGGGCTTTTCATGCAGCGCATCGAAGGCATCGATGTGGGCCTGCGCGGCGTTGTCGATGTACGTGGTGTCGATCCTGTTCAAGCCATCGCCGACGAAGCGCAGCCTGCCCTGGTGCGCGCGCTCGGCCAGACGCGGCAGCAGATGGTTGTCGCCCGGTCCCCAGATCAGTCGCGGCCGCAGCGCCACGGTCGCCAGTTGCGGCCCGTTGGCTTCCAGCACGCGCTTTTCGGCCACGGCCTTGGTCGCCGGATACCAGGCCTTGAAGGAACTGGCAACCGGTGCGGTCTGTTCGTTGCCGCCCTCCACCGCGACCGTGCCGCGATGCGCGACCGAAGGCGTCGAGGTGTGCACCAGCGTGCGCACGCCGTTCAGGTGGCAGGCCGCGATCACGTTCTCGGTGCCGCGCACGTTGGCGTCGAAATAGTCCGTGTAGCTGCCCCACGCGCCGGCCTTGGCCGCGACATGGAAAACCGCATCGACATCGCGCAAGGCTTCCGCGACGTGATCGAGGCTGGCCAGGTCACCCTGCACCTGCTTCACCCGCAATGCGTCCAGACCTGCATGGCGACTGCGGCTGAAGGACACGACTTCGTGTCCGCGCTCGACCAGCTTCGCGCAGATCGCCTGTCCCAGGAACCCGCCACCGCCCGTTACCAGCAACTTCATCGTCATGTTTACCGTATGCCCCGTTCGCCACTTTAGGTTGCGACACGAACCCGCCGCAATACGTGGCGCGGCCGGGATGGCAGAATGGCCGGCCTCTTCATGCCATTCCGGAGCAAGAAATGCGCATCTGCGTCTATGCCGCTTCCAGCGACTACAGCCCGCCCGAATACATGGCCGATGCACGCAAGCTCGGCGCGTTGCTGGCGCAGGCGAATTGCGAGATCGTCTATGGCGGCGGCTCGCGCGGCTCGATGGGCGCGATCGCCGACGGCGCCTTGCAGCAAGGCGGAAAGGTGATCGGCATCCTTCCACGCTTCATGGCCGACCTGGAATGGGGCCATCCGGGCCTGACCCATCTGGAACTGGTCGGCGACATGCGCGAGCGCAAACACCTGCTGCTCAGCGGCTCCGACGCCGTGGTCGCGCTGCCCGGCGGTTGCGGCACGCTGGAGGAACTGTTCGAAGCGATCACGCTGAAGCGCCTCGGCATCTACCACAACCCGATCGTGCTGCTCGATACGCGCGGCTACTGGCAGCCGCTGCTGAAGTTCATGGAAGAACAGGTGATCGCCGAACGCTTCCTCAACCCGGAACACCGCGACCTTTGGACCGTCGCCGCGACGCCGGAAGACGTGTTGCCGACGATCCAGGCCACGCCGCGATGGGATGAATCGGCCCGTTCGTTCGCTTCGGTGCGCGGACCGGAATGAAGCCAATCATGGAACCGGCCGACGCCCGGATGATCCGCACGCCGGCCGGTTCCAGTCATCCGATCAGCTGCCGCGCTTCTTCAGCCACGCATCGATCTCGGGCAGGCGCTCGCGGCGCACCTTGATCCGGTACTCGATGCCCGCGATCGCGGTTTCCACTTCACGGCGCGAGGTCGGCGCGAGGTGCTTCTCGGCGTAATCGCGCAGCTTCCCGACCATCGCCGGATCCGCCGATCCGCTCGCCAGGCGCGGGAAATAACGGGTGCGGGAACTGCCGTCGACCAGGCCGTCGAGCTTGGACATGTTCGCGATGGCGAAGTCGTAGGCCTTGTCCGGGAACTCCCGCGCCACGCGCGAAATCATCATCGCGCTGTTGGTCGCGCCGGGCTCGTCGGTCAGCGCCATGTCGAGCGCGCGCTGCGCAAGGGCTTCGTTCCGGGTGCTGGCGATCAGGCCGTAATACTGGTCGCGCAGCAGCGACGAGGTTTCTTCCTTCGCCATCGCGTGCAGGGTTTCCCACATCGACTCGTCGGCGTTGGCCGAAACCACGCTCAACACCGTGCGCAGCAATTCCGGCGCCAGCGTGGTGTTGTCCTTGCGCCAGGCGGCGAAGCGCTTGCGCGCCTCGGCGCGGACGGCTTCGTCGCCGAAGTCGGCGAGCGTGCCGATCAGGGTCATGCGCAGACGACGCTGCGGGGCGCTGTCGCTCTCGCGCGCATCCCAGCCCAGCTCCTTGAACACCGGCTGCAGGCGCGCCAAGGCGTACTTGCGGAAGGCATCGCGGCGTTCGCCGGCCGTGAACATCTCGTCGATGCTCATCAGCGTGCCAGCCACTTCCATCCAGATTTCCGGATCGGCCGACAGCGGCACGGCGTTGGCGAGCTCGAGGTAGTCGGACACCGGCTGCTGGCCGTTCATGCCGATCGCCCAGACGTTGCGCATCACGCCGAGCTGGTCGATCGCCGAAAGCTCGGCGAAGCCGCCCTGCAGTTCGTCGAAGTTCTCCGGCGCGTACAGCGTGCGGTAGTAGCCGCTCTGCCCGGCATTGACGAGCAACGCGCCGCAGCCCGGAAGCTCCATGCTGCCCTTGCCGTCCTCGACCAGCGTGCGCACTTCGGCGCCGCCACCAACCTTCGCGATCACCGGAACGCGCCACTTGAGCGGTTCCTTGCCCGGGCGATCCACGGTGAATTCGTCCTGCTCGAAGCGCGCGATGGTCTTGCCGTTTTCGCAGCGCGCCGACACCTTCAGCAGCGGAATGCCCGGCTGCAGCGTGAAGTCGTGCGCGATCGCCGTGACCGGCGTCTTCGCGGCGCGTTCGATCTCGCGCCACAGGTCGTCGGTCACGGTGTTGCCGTAGGCGTGCGCCTTCATGTACGAACGCACGCCTTCGCGCCATGCGTCGGGGCCGACGTAGCCTTCCAGCATGCGGATCACTGCGCCGCCCTTGGCGTAGGTGATGCCGTCGAAGGCCTGGCTGGCCTGCTCCACCGTATCGATGTGCTGCACCACCGGATGCGTGCTCTCGACCGCGTCCATTCCCATCGCGCCTTCGCGGCCGTACAGCGAGTAGATCTTCGAGTTCCATTCCGGATGCAGCTTTTCCGTGGTGCGCGCGGCCATCCAGGTCGCGAAGCCTTCGTTGAGCCACAGGTCGTCCCACCACGCCATCGTTACGAGGTTGCCGAACCACTGGTGTGCGATCTCGTGCGCGGCGACGGAGAAGATGCGCTGTTGGTCCGCGATGTTCGCGATCGCCGGATCCAGCAGCAGCGTGTGTTCGAAGGTGAAGATCGCGCCCCAGTTCTCCATCGCGGAGAAGAACTGGCTCGCGCCCGGCGCGGCGATGTTGTCGAGCTTGGGCAGCGGGAAATCCACGTCGAAGTACTCGTTGAATTCCTCCAGCACGACCTTGCTCGACTCCAGCGCGAAGCGTGCCTGGTCGATCTTTCCGATCTGCGTGATGACGCCGATCTTGGTGCCGTCCTTGGTCACGGTTTCCTCGCGCTCGAAATCGCCGAGCGCGAAGAACAGCAGGTAGGTCGACATCTTCGGCGTGCGCTCGAACCTGATCTTCGCCAGGCCGTTCCCGAGTTCGCTGCGCTCGGCGATCGGCATGTTGCTGACCGCCATCTGCGAAGCCGGAACCGTCACGGTGAGATCGAATGTGGCCTTGTGGTTCGGCTCGTCCCACGACGGGATGAAGCGGCGCGCGTCCGAGTTCTCGAACTGGGTGTAGAGGCCGCGCTTCTTGCCGTCCTTGGTCGGATAGTCGAGCGCGAACAGGCCGTTGGCCTGTCGGCCGATCTTGCCGGTGTAGTCCATGCTCAACTGGTAATGGCCCGGCTTGAGCTTGGCACCGAAATCGAAGGTCGCGGTCTGCGCGTCGTTGTCCACGACGACCTTCGCCTCGCCGAACTTCTTGCCCTTGTCCGTTTCGACCAGCGCGACGTTGGAGAACGTCATGTCGATCTGGTTCAGGACGATGGTGCTGGTCTCTTCCAGCACGGTCACGTCGATGGCGACGCTGCCGGTGAAGCTCATCGATTCCGCATCCGGCGCGACGGACACGGCGTAGTGGACCGGCTTCACGCTGCGCGGCAACTGCGTGGTGACGGCGGCCTGCGTTGTCACCGGAACGGGAACGGCGGGCGCTTGTGCGTAAGCGGCCGTGCTGGCAAGGGCCAGCGCGATGGCGGCGGAAAGGGAAAGGCGCATGTGGGGAATCCGAAGATCGAGGTGTGGAAAGAGACCTCGATCTTCGCTCCCCGCATCACGCTGCGGCACCCCCAGAAGTCATGCCGACTGCGGCGCGCCTCACGAAAGCGCACCGCACAGGATCAGGGTTTCACGAACTTCAGCGTCATGCGATCCGACTCGCCGATGTCCGCGTATTTCTCGCGATCCTCGTCGCCCAGCGCGAACGTGGGCGGCAGCGTCCACACGCCCTTCGGGTGGTTGCGCCCGTCCTTCGGGTTGGCGTTGATCTCGCTCTTGTCGACGAACGCGAATCCGGCAGCAACGGCAAGATCGATGATCTGCTGTTCGGTGACGTAGCCGCTCTTGCCGTCGGTCGCATCGCCGACGGTGCGGTGATCGACGATGCCGAGCGTTCCGCCCGGCTTCAGCACCTCGAAGAAGCCCTTGAAGTAGGCCTCCGGGTTGCCGTCGCCGATCCAGTTGTGGGCATTGCGGAAGGTCAGCACCACGTCGGCCGAGGCCGCTTCGCCGAACACCGGCGCGGCGGGATCGAAGCGCACGAGCTTGGCCTTGCCGAACATTCCGGGGAAATCCGCGAAACGCTTTTCGATCGCGGCGTTGCCTTTCGCCACGTAGGGCGGCTGGCCGGGCAGCGATTCGTCGCGCACCGCGCCGATGTACTGGCCGCTTTCATTCAACAGCGGCGCGATCACCGCGGTGTACCAACCGCCGCCGGGCGTGATTTCGACGACGGTCTTGCCCGGCTCGACGCCGAAGAACGCCAGCGTTTCGGCCGGATGGCGGTACGGGTCGCGGGCGCGCTCGGCCTCGGTGCGCTGTTCGCCGCCGAGGATGCCGGCCCAATCGAATGCCGGAGCCGGAGCAGGCTCGGACGCAGGCGCCGGCGCGGGATCCGCGGCGGCCGCGACCGGAGCCTGTTCGTTCGACGACGGCGCGCTGCAGGCGGCCAAGGCAAGAAACAAGGGGGCGAAACGGAACGAACGGAAGGACGGCATGTGGTGCTCCTCGGTTTTTCGTGATGGATGGGATGATCAGCGGAACTCGAACTCGAAGGCCACGGCCTGCTTGCCCGGATCCGAGACTTCCAGCGTGACGCTCGCGGTCTGGCCGGGTTCGATGGACAGTTCGCGCGCGGCCAGGCCGAGGTATTCGTCGGGCAGGAACTGGCGTCGCGCGATGGCGCGACCGTTGATGTCCGAAAGCGTGAGGATGAGGTCGGGCCAGGACTGCGGCCAGCGCGCGTCGTTACGGAAGCTGGCACTGATGATCAGCGCTTCGGGCACGGACGGATGCGGCCGCACGTCGCGCGCCAACAGGCGCAAGGCTTCCGGTTCGCGCCACGGCGGCAGCTCGCATTTCAACACGGCGCAGAGTCGCTCCAGCCATGGGCGGGTGCGCGCATCGCCGGCGTAACGGGCGCGATCGGCCAGCCCGACCTGCACCACCAACAAGACCGTGAGCGCCGCGATCGCCGTCCAGCGCCAACCGCGTCCGCGCTGCACGGCGGCCACCGGAAGCGCCCTGCGATCGCGGGCGAAACTCGGCGCCGGCGTGCTGCGCGATTTCGGCGCGACTTCCGCGGCAGGTTCCGGCTCGGGCTCGACAGGATTTCCGGACGGCGCGGCGACTTCGATTTCCGTCGGCGCGATTGCTTCAACCTGCTCGACAGCAACCTCATCCGTCGCTTCAACCTCAAGCGTTTCGACCTCCGTCGCCTCGACCATTTCCATCGCCGCGACGATCGCTTCCGGCGAGGATTCGTGCGCCCCAGCCTCGGGCGATGCATCGGCCGTCGGACGTTGCGACAGCGCAAGTTCCGCGTAGGGCGGCGCGATGTCGCCGCGCGGCTCCTTGGTGAGATTGCCGAGCGCATCGAAATCCTGCCCGCAGCCGGTGCAATGCAGCCAACCGCGGCCGCACACCAGCAGTTCCGGCACGACTTCGTATTCGGCTTGGCAATGCGAGCACAGCGTGTACATGCAAATTATTCCGCGCGCTTCACGCCTTCGATCCGGATCCAATCCTCGCGTTGCGCAATGGCCAGCCCATCGAACCATTGCCCATAGCGCCCGATCAGTTCCGGCTCCTGCCCGGCGAGGATGCCGGACAGCGCGATGCGCCCTCCGGGCTGCACGCGCGAAGCCAGCAAGGGCGCGAGCGCATCAAGGGCACTGGCGAGGATGTTGGCGACGACGACCGGATAGGTGCGCTGCGGTTCGGCCGCCGGTTCGAACACGTCGAAGCGTTCCGACACTTCATTGCGTTGCGCGTTGTCGAGGCTGGCGGTCAAGGCTTGCGGATCGTTGTCCACGCCCACGGCATGCCTCGCGCCGAGCTTCAACGCGGCGATCGCGAGGATGCCGGAACCGCAACCGAAATCGAGCACGTCCTTTCCGGCCAGATCCAAGCTGTCGAGCCATTCCAGACACAACGCCGTGGTCGCGTGCGTGCCGGTGCCGAAAGCCAGTCCCGGATCGAGTCGCACGATGGCCGCATCGTCGGTTTTCGCGGCGTCGGGCAGCTCCTGGTTCCAGGGCACGATGAAGGTGCGACGACCGAATTGCATCGGCGCGAACTGGTCCATCCACGCACGCTCCCAGTCCTGGTCCTCGACCGTGCGGAACGTCGCGCCGGAGAGCTCCAGTTGCGGATCGAAGGCTTCCAGCGCCAGCAATACCAGGTCCGGCACCGTGTCTTCGGGAAACAGCGCCGTGACGATCATTTCCCGCCACAGCGGCGTTTCGCCGACACCGGGCTCGAAGATGGCCTGTTCGTCAGGCTCCTCGGCATGCATGTCCATCATCGTCACGCTCAAGGCGCCGACGTCTTCGAGCGCCATTTCAAGGCGCGGCTGTTGGGATTCGCGGCAGGGCAGCGAGAGTTCGAGGTAAGGCATGTGCGCCAATGTACCGCAGACCCGCGGACAAACCGCACAACCGGCTCGCGATGACACCGTTGGAACCGCTGCGGCGAACGGTTCCAACGGCCTTCGGCATCGTCACGGCAGGCGGTATTCCACGTGCAGCACCGGCGGCGTGGTCGAACTCAGGAACAGGTAATTGTTCGTGGCCGGATGCGCGGCGAAGTACAGCCGCAACTGCGTCTTGCCGGCGGGATGGATCGCCGCAAGTCCGGCAGCGCCGAAATCGGCCGAGGTCGCCCTGCCGCTGGCGAATTGCGGCACCGTCGCCACCGCGCCGGCGCTGGCCGTGGCGGCGTAGTCGTCGGTCGCGGTCGCGCAGCTGGCGCCGAAGCAGCCGGATTTCACGTCGATCACCAGCGTATTGCCGCCCGACCACGGCGAACCCAGCCCGGACGAACGGATCACGGTGAGCCAGGCGCGCTCGATCACGGCATTGTCCGGCAGCGCCGAGGTGTCGAACGACAGCACGCTGCGATTGTTCTTGCCGTCGATGCCCGTACCGAGCGCATAGCCCGCCTGGGCGCCGACTTCGATCGCACCGCCACTGGCATTGGCCTTGACGTACTTGGATTCGGACAGGGCGGTGAACGTGGCCGTCGTCGGCGTTGTTCCGCCACCCGGCTCGCCACCGCCCTCATCCCCGCCGCCGTCATCGCCACCACCAGTGTCGCCGGAACAGGCCTGCAACGGTCCTTGGCAGCTGCCGGCACCATCCGCGACCCAGCGACACTGGCCTCCGCTCTGGACGACTTCGCGCATCGTGAACGCGCTGGTGCCGAACGCCAGATAACAGGCCGCGTAACCGCTGCCCCAGGTGATGTGGCCTGCAGCGATGTGGAAGTTGTAGTCGCCGTTCTGGCCGGCATCGATCGTGAAAGTGACCTGGACGCTGGACGAGAGTGCGGTCGCGTCGGTGGCGGTGACGGTGGCGCTTTGCGCGCCGCCCGGCAGGCCGCACTTCTGCGCGCTGTAATGCATGCCGCTGACCGAAGCATTGACGCTGCCGCCGGCGCTGAACGCGATGCTGACGCCCGACAGGTCCTGATTGGCGTCCGTGACGGTGCCGGCGATCGTGGCGCACTGGCCACTCACGCTGACGCTCGTGCCGCTCAGCACCGGTGCGGCGGGCGCCGGTTCCGGGCCGATGCGCACCGTGACCTGCACGGCGGCGCTGGTGGCGCCCGCGTCGTCGGTGGCGGTCGCGGTGACGCGATACAACGCATCGACCAGCACACCGCTGTTCGCGCTGAAATGCGCGCCGGCGAGCGTCGCATTGAGGGTCTGCACCAGCACCGGTCCGCCGGCATCAAGCCGATGCAACGCGATCGACACCTGTTGCACGGTCCCGTCGTCGTCGCTGGCGACGCCGCTGATCGACAGCGCGCCTGACGTTTCCACCGCGCTCAGCCCGGATACTTGCGGCGGAAGATTGCGGCTGACGCGGGCGTTGTGTTCCGCAAACCAGCCACCGAGGAAGTCGGCGAAATTGATGCTGGCGCTGCCGATGTAGGAACCGCTCGCGCCCGCGCCGCCCGACCACGCATGCTGCATCCCGTTCAACCACAGCATCGCCACGCGACCGTCCTGCCATTGGTGCAACTCGGCGGCCTTGCCGTTCGCGTCGGTGAGCATGGTCGTGCCGGACAGCTTGCTCACGCCGTACACGTTCGCAAAGCCATTCGCGCTCATCTCGTTGTAGCAGGTGTTCACCGTGGTGTCGGCCGTGCCGTGCGCGATCACCGCGACTTGCGTGGCCAGGTGCGGCTTGTAGCTGCCGGCATAGGTTTCGCATCGCTGCTTGAACGTGGCCGTGGAAACGTTCTCGCAGGTGGAAATCGCGCCGCTGGAACTGGTCCCGATGGCCGGCCCCGCGCTGGGCGCGACGCCGGCGAAGATGTCCGGCGCCAGGCAAGCGGCCTGGGCGGCGAACGCCGCGCCCGAGGACAGGCCGGTGATGTAGACCTGGTCCGGATCGATGTCGCGGGTCTGGCGCAGCGCGGTGGCGAGCGCGATCAGCTTGGCGTAATCGTTGAAGCTGCGGCTCTTGGTCGCGTTCCAGTAATCCCAGCAACTGAAGCCGGCCTTGTGCATCGCGTCGGGCACGGCGATCACCATGCCGTGCGTTTCCGCTGGCGCTTCCAGCTTCGCGGTCGAGAACGCGCTGTGGCTTTGGGTGCAGCCGTGCAACACGATCAGCAGCGCGCGGCCATTGCCGACCGGTGAAAGCGTATCCGGCGTGTAGATGTTGACGGCGTTGAAGCCGCCGATGGAGACGTTGTTCTGCCAGCTTCCGGCGTATGCGGAGAGCGGCAGCCATGCGGCCAGGAATGCGGACAACCATGCGAACCCGCCCAGGCGGGCCAACCACGTGCGTGCCATGACACTGTCCCTCGTCAGTTGTAGACGATCGGGACGCACCCCGCGCTCGCGGATGTCGTCGGGCCTGTCCCGGCCACGCCCCAACCCCGCCTACACGGTAGGCGCAGGAGATGGCCGTCACCATTGCCCGAAGGTACGAAGGAAGACCGAAGCGCGGCCGGCGCCGACACGAATCGAGGAGGCCCTCGGCCCGGCGGCGGCACACCGCCGGGCGTTGGCAGGCTATCGGTTCAGCGGCCCGGAAGCCCGGATCAACCGAGACCCATTCCCGCGTCGCGCTGTTCCTTCAGGCGCTTTTCGAGGTAATGGATGTTCATGCCGCCTTGCTGGAAGCCGGGATCGGCCATGATCCGCTGCTGCAGCGGGATGTTGGTCTTGATCCCGTCGATCACGGTTTCGGCCAGCGCCACGCGCATCCGGGCGATCGCCTGCTCGCGCGTCGCGCCGTGCACGATCAGCTTGCCGATCATCGAGTCGTAGTTCGGCGGCACGGTGTAGCCTTCGTAGATGTGGCTGTCGACGCGCACGCCGGGACCGCCGGGCGGATGGTAATGCTTGATCAGGCCGGGGCACGGCATGAACGTATCCGGGTCTTCGGCGTTGATGCGGCACTCGATCGCATGGCCGCGCGGCTTGACCTGATCCTGCCGGATCTGCAGTTTCTGGCCGGACGCGATCTTGATCTGCTCGACCACGAGATCGATGCCGGTGATGCGTTCCGTCACCGGGTGTTCGACCTGGATGCGCGTGTTCATCTCGATGAAGTAGAAGCGGCCGTTCTCGTACAGGAACTCGAACGTGCCGGCGCCGCGATAGCCGATGCGGATGCAGGCCTCGACGCAGACCCGGCCGATTTCCTCGCGCAGTTCGGGCGTGATGCCCGGCGCGGGCGCTTCTTCGACGACCTTCTGATGGCGACGCTGCATCGAGCAGTCGCGTTCGCCCAGATGCACCGCGTTGCCCTGGCCGTCGGCCAGCACCTGGATCTCGATGTGGCGCGGGTTCTCGAGGAATTTTTCCATGTAGACGGAATCGTTCCCGAACGCGGCCTTGGCCTCGGACTTGGTGGTCGCGATCGCGCTGTGCAGCGAGCCCTCGGCATACACCACGCGCATGCCACGGCCGCCGCCGCCGCCCGCCGCCTTGATGATCACCGGGAAGCCGATTTCACGCGCGATCATCGTGTTGGTCAGCGGGTCGTCGCCGAGCGGACCGCCGGAGCCCGGCACGCAGGGCACGCCGGCTTCCTTCATCGCGCGGATCGCGGCGACCTTGTCGCCCATCATGCGGATGGTGTCGGCGCGCGGGCCGATGAAGATGAAGCCGGAGCTTTCCACGCGTTCGGCGAAATCCGCGTTCTCGGACAGGAAGCCGTAGCCGGGATGGATCGCCTGCGCGTCGGTCACTTCGGCGGCGGCGATCAGCGCGGGAATGTTGAGGTAGGAATCCTTCGATGGCGCCGGCCCGATGCAGACGGATTCATCCGCCATCGCAACGTGCTTGAGGTTGCGATCGACGGTGGAATACACCGCGACGGTGCGGATGCCGAGCTGGTGGCAGGCACGCAGGATGCGCAGCGCGATTTCGCCGCGGTTGGCAATGACGATCTTTTCGATCATGGCCGCGTCTTTAGTTGATGACGAAAAGCGGCTGATCGAACTCGACCGGCTGGCCATTGCTGACCAGGATCGCGGCGACGGTGCCGGCAAATTCGGATTCGATCGGATTGAACATCTTCATCGCCTCGATGATCGCGAGCGTCTCGCCCACCTTCACGCTCTGGCCGACGCTGACGAAGGGCGGGGCGTCCGGACTGGACGCGGCATAGAAGGTGCCGACCATCGGCGAACGCACGACGCGGCCTTCGGGCAAGGCGTTCGCGCTGGGCGCTTCCGGCGCCGCGGGCGTGGCCACGGGAGCCGTCGCGGCCGGTGCGGGCGCACTCATCACGACCTGGGGCGCAGCCACCGCCGTACCCGTCGCGGCGCGCGACAGCCGCACGACCTCTTCGCCTTCCCGGATCTCGATCTCGGTCAAGTTCGATTCTTCGAGCAGGTCGATCAGCTTCTTGATTTTTCTAAGATCCATGTCGTTCTCGTGGTCTTTTGGGTGGAAAGATCCCGCCCCCTCGGCAGGACCGGAAATGAAAGCCAGCCGCTCAGGATGCGCGCCGCTCGCCCGCGGCGGATTCGAGCTGGCGCGTCGCGGCCGCCAACGCCAGCCCGTAGCCCAGCGGCCCGAAACCGGCGACGACGCCGACCGCCAGATCGCTGAAATAACTGGTGTGGCGGAACGGTTCGCGCCGGTGCGGATTGGAAAGATGGACTTCGATGAACGGGATGGCGACCGCCGCCAGCGCGTCGCGGATCGCCACGCTGGTATGCGTGAACGCGGCCGGATTGATCAGGATGAAATCGACCTGGCCGCGCGCGGCCTGGATGCGGTTCACCAGTTCGTGTTCGGCATTGGACTGGAAGCTTTCCAGTTGATGGCCCTGGCCTGCGGCACGCGCCACCAGATCGGCGTCGATCGTGGCGAGATCGGTCGCCCCATAGATCGACGGCTCGCGCTCGCCGAGCAGATTCAGATTGGGGCCGTGCAAGACCAGAATGCGGGCCATGTGCGTCCCGAACTGCAACGAAAGGATCGGCAGTTTGGCGTCAGCAATGGCGCTTGTCTAGTGAAATGACGCGAAGTTCTGCGAACGTGCAGGAACGTGCGCAAGCGTATGGGATCAAGGCGCGCAGCCCGATCCCTTCCCGGGGGCCGTCGGATCAGGCGGCAGGTGCCACGCAAAGCGCCGCCAACGTCCGCGCCAGATGCCGCGCATGGCTGCCGACCATGCCCGGATTCGCGTTGGTGTCGGCTGTCACCAGCACGATCAGTCGCTGGCCGGGTTCGGGCAAGCGCCGCACGACGGAAATACCGGTCTTGGAGACGATCGCGACATCGTTGAATTCCTGATGACCGGTTTCGCGCACCAAGGTTTCGCCGAGACCGCAAAGCGAACCGACGATCGCGGCCAAGCGCTGCGGATTGGTTTCCCGGCCCGTTCGGATCGACGAAGCGACGCGATGCCCATCGACCGTCGTGACGAGCACGGTTTCGGCTCCAGCCAATCCGTCGAACAGGCCTTCGATGGCCTTCTGCACCGCCGGCTCCGAACCCTGCTGGAAGAAACGCGGGAAACGCACCGTATCAAACTGAAACCCGAACCCCATCAGCCAGCCTCCGAAGATCGACGGCGCTCGATCAGCGCCAACAGCATGTGCATGAGATACAACGCCTCGCGCTTCTTGCGCAGGTCCAGCTCCACCACCGGCATCGGCCGGCCGCGCTGCTCCAGGTGCCTGACGAACTGCTGTTCGCGCAGGCTGTCCGGCGCGGCATCGCCATGGCACAACACCACGATCGCCGGCACCTTGTCGGCAAGTTCGGCGAAATTCGTCAGGTATTCGTCCAGCACCTTGAGCGGCTCCGGATCGGTGCAGTTGACCAGGAAGAACATTCCGACCGCACCATCGGACACCAGCGGCCAGATGAATTCGAATCGCTCCTGCCCCGGCACGCCGTAAAGCCGCAGGGGCTCATCGCCGTCCAGATCGATCTCGCCGAAATCCAGCGCCACCGTGGTCATGCGCTCCTCGTCGCTGGATGGCACCTCGGTGGTGACCGGCGGGAAATCGCTGAGCGTGCGGATGGCGGTGGACTTTCCGACTCCCGGTGGCCCGACGAACACGATCTTCATGCGGAAAGCCCCAGGGCATGCTGGGGCTTGGCGAGCATCGCACGCAGGCGCGCACGCAGGCGTCCGAGCACCGACGCCGACGCGGACAGCGCAGCTTCGGCTGGCGCCGGATTCATGGACAGCTGCTCGCTGGCCACGACGCGCTCGATGCGACCAAAGATCGCCAACAGCTGGAGCTTTTCGGCGACGCGCTCGGGCGCAATGCCCTGCGCGACCAGGCGTTGGCGCAATTCGGACCAGCGGATCGGCGCAACCGAAGCCGTGACCAGCACCGGCAACCACGACTCGAAATCGGGCATCCATGCCAGGTTCGGCCAGTTCGAGAGCCGGACGAGTTGATCTTCACCCACCATCGGTTCGCCGCCCGCCAATGCGGCGCCCGTGTCCATCGACCAACACAGCGATTCGACCGACACCGAATGCAGATCGCCGGCCTTGAGCCGCTCGTTGAACGCATCCTCCGCGATCGGCTCGGCCTGCCGGAAGTCCTGCGAGGCGGCGAGCGCGGCATGCAGGCTCTCCGCCTCCATCGGGCTCCACACAAAGCGGAAATGCCTGTCGAAATAAAGCTCGCCAAAGCCATGGCCGGAGATCCGCAACGGGCCGGACTGGCGGGTCGCCGGCAACAGCAGCGCAGACACCGTGCTGCTCGGCCTGGCGGCGCGGCTTTCCCTTGCCACCGCCGCGGGAGCGGGCTTCACGAAACGCTGCAACACCGCATCCACCTGGGTGATGCGCAGCGGATGCGTGAGCAGCTCCTGGACCGTGCCGGCGCAGATGCGGACCCGTTCGCCGACATAGTCGATCGACACCTCGGCATCCTGCCCGTCGACCGGAATGAACTCGCAGCCATGCTTCGCAGCAATCTGGCGCAGGTAATTCCTGACCAGCACCCGATCCATCATCGTCAACGCCGCGACATCGACCCGGATCGGCATGCGGGCCGGGAAGTCTTGCGGGCTGGGCATTACGGCCACACCCGCAGGCGAATTCGCACCGAAACCGGCGTGAATGTCCAAAGACATCGAAAACTCCTCGATAAGTGACACCCAGATTCCCTGCGCTCCTCGCGGAGCCGGGAGCCGCGCCTGGCCGGATCCTTCCAGCCGGCGCGGTATCGCCCTACCGTCCCGCGTCGATGCGCGGAATCTTGTTTTTCGCCCACCGCTTTTCGGCGGCCTGCGTGAATTCGACCGGATTGTAAAGGGGCAGCCAATGAACGGATCTGCAAGACATTCGAAACATCTGTAACCGACACCCCTATTTCGACAAGCGGTATCGTTCGAATACCTGAGCGTTATTGAAAATCTTGTAAATTGCAAAGATTTCAGTGGTTTGGCACATTTCCTTTCATAAAGTCACCGAATCTCACCGGATTATCACCAAACCTCACTTCATGCCACGGGAAAATCCGACGGATATTCCGGATCAACGGCGGATGAAAGTCTCAAGCTCGCCTTGCGAGAATGCGCCGAATTTGCTGCGCAGCAGACGCCCTTCGGCATCGATCAGCACCGAATAGGGCAGCACGCCATGCCGGTTGCCGAGCAGGACGGACGTGTCGTTCGGCCCGCTGGCCTCGATCAGGATCGGGAAACCGACCGGATGGTCGGCGAGGAACGCCTTCACGCTGGGTTTGTCGTCGAGTGCAACGCCGACGACGCGCACGCCGTTCGCCGCTTCCTGGACGCGGGCGAACTCGTCCAGCATCGGCATCTCGCGCACGCAAGGCGGACACCAACTGGCCCAGAAGTTGACCAGCAGCGGACGGCCGTGCCACTGTGCGAAATCGTGCACGCGGCCGGAAAGATCGGGCAGCGCGATGGCCGGAATCGGCCCGCCGGGATCCACCACCGTGCGGCCATCGGGAAGTTTCGGCGCGGGCTGTTTCAGCACGTCGCGCATCAGCCAGCGCCCCGCATCGGAATCGAACACGACTTGCGGCCCGAACGCGAACAACGCAACGCCCGTGCCCGCCATCGCTCCGACCACGCCGAACGCGAGGATCAACGCAGCCTGCTGCCAGACCTTCATTGCGGCGGCTTCGCCTGCAGGGCCGCGTCGACGGCGGCCTGCGTCAGCACCGTCGGCAAGACCACGCCGTTGTCGTTGCCGTGGAACACCACGTACAGCGGCACGCCGACCGCGCCGTGCGCTTCGAGGAACTTCGTGATGGCCGGATCGACATTGGTCCAGTCGCCGACGAGGTATTCCGCATCGGCGGCTTCGAGCGAAGCCCGGAATTCATCGGTGGCGAGCACGCGCTTCTCGTTCGCCTTGCAGGTGACGCACCAGTCGGCCGTCATGTTGACGAACACGGTGCGGCCGGAAGCGCGCAAGGCGTCCATGTGTTCCTGCGTCCACGCACTGGCGTCGTCGGCGACCGCCCCGGTTTTTTCCGCCGCCTCGCCGCGCAGGGCAAACACCGGCCACAGCGACAGCGCGAACAAGACGATCGCGATGACCCGTTTCGCGGCCGATCCGCTCCAGCGCGCCTTTTCCCAGCACCACAGGGCCAGCGCCAGCACCATTGCGCCGGCCAGCACCCAGGCCATCGCATCCACGCCGCGCTGGCGACCCAACACCCACAGCAACCACACGGCGGTCAGGTACATCGGGAAGGCGAGGACCTGCTTGAGCGTTTCCATCCAGGCACCCGGCTTCGGCAACAGCTTCGCCAGCGAAGGAACGAAACCGATCAGCAGGAACGGCAAGGCCAATCCCAAGCCGAGCGCGACGAACACCGCCAGCGCCGTAACCGCGCTGGAAGTGAAGGCAAACGCCATCGCCGTGCCCATGAAGGGCGCGGTGCATGGACTGGCAACCACGACCGCCAGCACGCCGGTGAAGAAATCGCCGGCCGCGCCGCTCTTCTGGGTCAGCGACTGGCCCGCGCCGGCCCATCCGGCGCCGATCGAAAACACGCCGGACAGGCTCAAGCCCACCGCCGCGATCACGTAGACCAATCCGGCGACGACGAGCGGCTGCTGCAACTGGAAGCCCCAGCCCAGCGCCAGACCGGCCTTGCGCAAGGCGAGCACGGCCAAGCCCAGGGCGATGAAGCTCGCCAACACGCCGGCGGTGTACCAGAGCGCATGTGCCTTGGCGTGATCGTGGCTGCGGCCCGACTGCGCCAAGCCGATGGCTTTCAGCGACAGCACCGGCAGCACGCAAGGCATCAGGTTCAGGATCAAGCCGCCGCCGAGCGCGAGCAACAACGCGAGCCACAGGCTCCCGCCGGCTCCCGCTTGCGCCGAATCGCCCGACGTGGCGGAAATGGCCTGCGTCGAAACCAGTTGTTCGGGCGAGGCTTCCGGCAGGTCGACCTGCACCCGGCGCGTCATCGGCGGATAGCAGATGCCGTCGGTCTGGCAGCCCTGGAAGGTGGCCTCCAGCACCAGCGATTCCGCCGCGCCGTTCGTGCGGCGCAAGGGCAGTGGCACTTCGACCAGATCGAAATACACCGCGACTTCTCCGAAGTGCTCGTCCCAATGCGGCTGCGACTTCGGCCATTGCGGCGTGGCGAGAACCACGCCCTTCGCATCAGGCAAGACGAAGCTGGAACGGTCGCGATACAGGTAGTAGCCCGGCGCCGGCGTGAAGCGCAGCAGCAGTTCCACCGGCGATGCGGCGATGGCTTCGAACTGGAACGCGTCCTCGGCCGGCAGCGGCAATTCCTCGGTCGCGGCAACGGTTTCGGCTGCGCCGAACAGGCCCGGCGCATTGTTCGCGCCGAGGACGCCCAACGGCGCATCGATCGCGGCCGTCGCGCCGCCCGCGAAGGAAATCGCGGTGTCGGCCGGCGGCAAGCGCACTTCGACGATTTTCTGGTGCGGCGGATAGCAGATGCCGACATCGGCGCAGCCCTGGTAGCGCACCTTGAAGCTCAGCACCGCGGCGCCATCGTCCGCGACGCCGGCCAGCGTCGCCGTCACTTGGCTGCGGTAGGTTTCCACCTCGCCGAAGAACTCGTCGGTGCGCTGCTCGCCGGTCGGCAAGGCCAGTTCGCCCGCGGCGAAGCCTGCGCCTTCGGGCGCGACCGACATGCGGTGTTTGTAGAGGTAGTAGCCGTCCGCGATCTTCCACGCGAACTCGACGCGCCCGCGCGACGGCGCGGAGGCCGTCAGCGCGAAGGCTTCGTCGATCGGCAACAGTTGTGATTCGTCGACCGCGCCGTGCGCGAACATCGAGAACAGCGCGAGCACGGCAACGGCCGCGCCGCGGAACGGATTGAAAAACGTCATCGGGAATCGATTGGCCAAGGCGGTCACGCCCAGACCACAAGTTTAGCCCCGCAGTTCCGCCAGCGGCTTACTTCTCCCGAACCGGCACGGGAATGTTGCACAGATCGATGTGCCCGGCGGGAACCTTGTAGAAGCCATCGACGCGGTTGCGCCGCGCTTCGACCATGGCGGCGAAGGTGGCCGATTCGGTCTTCATCACCTGCAGGTTCACGCGCTGGCTTTCCGGCACTTCGCTGCCGAGCTTGACCGAGAGGATCGGCGTGCGGTCCTCGGGCTTTTCGATCATGCCCATCGGCGGCGGACCGCGCTTGATCGTGCTGAGCAGTTCCATGCCCTTGCGCACGACGCCGATCGTGGAAAGCTGGTGGTCGAGCTGGCGCGGCGACTGTCCGATGGCGACGTAAAGTTCCGCACCGATGGAAGAATCATCCGCCTCGTTGCGGCCCGCGCCGACCGTGCCGTAGCAATGCGCCAGCCAGGCTTCGCCCTTGACCGGATCGACGCCGACCGGAAAGCCATCGACGAAACCGACCTGCTTCGCCCAACCGTCCACGTCCGGCAGGCGGGTGAAATTCATGCCTTCGAGCTTGCGGGTGAACTCGGCGGGCAGATGCGTCCTGGCCGAACCCAGCGACTTGGCCTTGGCCGGATCCTCGCCATCGGCATCGCCGAACTGGACGACGAAATTGTCCTGCGAGCGGTAGATGCTGGTGTTGTCCCAGAAGCCTTCCTTCGCCAGCGTGCGGACGTTGGCGACATGCAGGGGCGCGAAGTCGGGCGCCAGCTCGATCACGACCAGGCCGGTCGGCAGCTGCATGTAGAGCAGGTTCTGCGCCGACGGCGTGCGCCAGTCGGCTTCGGTCGCGGCATCGATGATCTGCTGCGCGCTGCGGTAAACCGGCCTTGCATCGGCCTTGGCTTCGGACGCGACTTCTTCCGCAAACGCGGACGCACTGGCGGCAAGCAGCGAAACGGCGAACAGCAATCGGTAGTTCATGAGGCGCATCCCGTAAACGAAAGCCCGGATCATAGTTGCAGAATCGCCTGCGTCATCTGCTCCGCATGCGACAGGAACGGCATGTGGCCGGTTGGCAGTTGCAGGAAACTCCCACGCGCCAGTTCGGCGGCGTGGCGCATCGCAGCCGGCGGCACGAGGCGATCGCGGCGACCGGCGATCCACAGCGAAGGCATCGCAAGCTCCGGCAATGCGCTGCGCAGGTCGGTTTCATCCAGCACGCGCAGGCCTTGGCGCAGCACGGAAGGATCCGGTTCGCCATGCGCGAACACTTCGGTCTTGAGGTGGCGCAGTTCGGCCGTGGCCGCTTCCGAACCGAGCGCTTCCAGCGCCAGGAAGCGTTCGACCGTGCCGCGCCAGTCCTGCACCAGGCCCGCGCCGAATTGCCGGAACACCGCATCATCGACGCCGTGCGGCCAATCCTCGCCATGCACGAAGCGCGGATTGCTGGCGATCTCGACCAGCGCGGTCACTTTCTCGGGCCAGGACGCGGCGGCGTGCAACGCGACCAGGCCGCCGAGCGACCAACCCGCCCAGATCGCCGGTTCGTCCAGCCCTTCGGCCAGCGCCTGCGCGATGCGCGGCACGGAGAACTCGCCGTCGGGCGGCGCGCTGCGGCCGTGGCCGGGAAGATCGACCGCGAGCACGGTAAAGTGCGGCGCAAGCTCGCGGACCAAGGGCGCGAAAAGGCCGCCATGCATCGCCCAGCCGTGGATCAGCACCAGCGCCGGGCCCGTCCCGTGGCGTTCGATGTGCATCGTTCGTTCCTGGAAAATCAAACCGTCGCGCGCAGCTTCTTGAACACCCCGGCCAAGGCGTCGAGCAGCGCATCGACGTCTTTCTCGCTGTGGCCGGCGCACAAGGTGACGCGCAGCCGCGCGCGGTTTTCCGGCACGGTCGGCGGGCGGATCGCGGAGACGAGGAAGCCGGCGGCTTCCAGTTGCTTCGCTGCCGTCAGGGCGGAGGCATTGTCGCCGATCAGCACCGGCTGGATCGGCGTGGTGGAATCCAGCAGCGGCACGCCGAGTTGCTGCGCGCCGCGACGGAAACGCGCGACCAGCGCCGCGAGTTTGAAGCGCCGCCAGCTTTCCTTGCGCGCGATCCGCAACGCGGCCAGGCTCGATGCCGCCAGCGCCGGCGGCAAGGCCGTGGTGTAGATGTAGGAACGCGCGGTTTCCGCGACATGGCCGATCAGGTCTTGTGGACCGAGCAGCACCGCGCCGTAACCGCCGAGCGCCTTGCCCAGCGTCACCAGTTGCAGCGGCACTTCCTTCACCGTCAGCCCGGCGTGCGCGACCGAGCCGCAGCCGTCCGGGCCGATCACGCCCGCGCCGTGCGCGTCATCGACGTAGAACGTCGCGTCCTCGGTGCGCGCCAGGACCGCGAGCAGTTTCAGCGGCGCAAGATCGCCATCCATGCTGAACACGCCGTCGGTGATCAGCATCGCGGTCGCTTCCGGCTTGCTCTGCAACTGGCGCATCGCACCATCGACGAGCAGGTGCGGATAGCGTTTCAGTTCCGCGCCGGAGAGCCGCGCGCCGTCGAGCAGGCTGGCATGGTTGAGCTTGTCCTGCACGCACAGGTCGCCGTCCTTCAGCAGCGCCTGCTGCACGCCGAGATTGGCGGCATAGCCGGAACCGAACAGCAGCGCGGCCGGATATTGCTGCCACGCCGCCACCGCTTCTTCCAGCTCGCGGTGTTCGCGGTAATGCCCGCAGACCAGGTGCGAAGCGCCCGAACCGACGCCGCGCCATGCAGCGCTTTCCTGCAGGCTGCCGACCACTTCCGGATGCTGCGACAGCCCGAGGTAATCGTTGCTGCAGAAATTGCGCAGCTCGCGGCCGTCGACGATCACCCTCACGCCATCGCGCGCCTGCACGTTGCGCAGCACCCGCGTCAGCGTCGCCCGCTCGCGTTCGAGGCGCGCGTCGGCCACGCGCGAAGCCAGCGACTTGCGCGGCAATCGCCGTGGCACGGCGTCGCTCATGCCTCAGGCGGCCTCGTCCAGGTCGCCGCCGCCATCGTGATCGTGCGGGCAGGCGATGTCCGAATGCACGGTGCCGGAACGTTCGGTCACCGCCATCGGCTTGATGTCGAGACGTGCGAACAGCGCGCGATCGCGCTCCGCTTCCGGCAGCGGCGTGGTCAGGAGTTTTTCGCCGTAGAAGATCGAATTGGCGCCGGCGAGGAAGCACAGCGCCTGCAATTCGTCGCTCATCGATTCGCGCCCGGCGGAGAGGCGGATCATCGACGCGGGCATCAGGATGCGCGCGACCGCGATGGTGCGGACGAATTCGAACGGGTCCAGCTCCGTCGTGCCGGCCAGCGGCGTGCCTTCCACCTGCACGAGCCGGTTGATCGGCACCGATTCCGGATGCTCGGGCAGGTTGGCGAGGACATGCAGAAAACCGGCGCGCTGCTCGCGCGTCTCGCCCATGCCGACGATGCCGCCGCAACAGGTTTTCATGCCCGCGTCGCGGACATTGGCCAAGGTATCGAGGCGATCCTGATATTCGCGCGTCTTGATGACCTCGCCGTAGAACTCCGGCGAGGTATCGATGTTGTGGTTGTAGTAGTCGAGCCCGGCGTCCTTCAGCTTGTTGGCCTGGTCCAGCGTCAACATGCCGAGCGTGGCGCAGGTTTCCAGCCCGAGCTCGCGCACGCCGCGGATCATTTCCGCGACCTTTTCCACGTCGCGATCCTTCGGCGAGCGCCAAGCCGCGCCCATGCAGAAGCGCGACGCGCCCGCGGCCTTGGCCTCGCGCGCCTTTTCCAGCACCTGCTCGGTGCTCATCAGCTTGTGCGCCTTCACGCCGGTGTCGTAACGCGCCGCCTGCGGGCAATAGGCGCAGTCTTCCGGACAACCGCCGGTCTTGATCGACAGCAGCGTGGAAACCTGCACCTGGTTCGGATCGAAGCGCTCGCGATGCACGCTGGCAGCACGGAACAGCAGTTCGTTGAACGGCAGATTGAACAGCGCGACGACTTCTTCGCGGCTGTAGTCGTGGCGGATGCCGTGGCGGGAAAAACCTGACATTTGGCGAAGCCGTTGCAAACTGGGGAAGCCAAGTCTGGAAATCGCGGCGATGCCTGTCAATCTGTTACACGACAAAGTCCGGAACGTACTGCAACGCATGGTGCTGCCTCCGCGTTGCCTTTGCTGCGGACAAGCGCACGAAGGCGCGCTGGATGTGTGCGCCGCTTGCCGCGCGGAATTCCCGCAAAACCGGCCGGCTTGCCTCCAATGCGCGATGCCGCTGCAGACCGGGAACGCGGAAACGGGCGATATCTGCGGCGAATGCCTGCAGCATCCCCCACCTTTTGCCTTGGCCGCCGCACCGTGGATCTATTCCGGCGCGATCGTGAGTCTGCTGACGCGCTTCAAGTTCCACTCCGAACTGGCCTGCGGGCGATTGCTGGCGGCATTGGCGGACGAAGCGCTCGCGCAATGGCATGGTTGGCACGACGTCGATCTCGTGGCGCCGGTTCCATTGCATGAAAAGCGACTGGCGCAGCGCGGCTACAACCAGGCGCTGGAACTGGCGCGTGCCTTGGCGCGTTCACACGGCCTGAAGCTGGCGCCGGAACTGTTGCGGCGAATCCGCGATACCCCACCACAAACCGACCTCTCCGCGGAACAGCGCCGCAAGAACCTGCGCGGCGCATTCGAAGCCCACATGCTTCCGGAAAACGCGCGCGTGTTGCTGATCGACGACGTGTTCACCACCGGTGCGACCTTGCGCGAAGCGGCGCGCACCTTGCGCAAGGCCGGCGCATCGTCGGTGCATGTGCTGGCGATGGCGCGGGTTCCGTGAGTTCCACACACAGAATGGGCCCGTCTTCGGAAACCGTGACGTTTGCTGAACGCGGTGCCGGGCGGCACTTCCCGCATCACCTCGATCCTGCGTAGGCTCGAACCGAAGCTTCCATCCACCATGCCAAGGAGCCGGGCCATGAAACTCACACACGTCAAACTCGCCTTTGCCGCCGCAGCTTTCGCCGCATTTGCCGCGCACGCCGGCGAACCGGCCAAACAGCCGGTCTCGCGCGTCGATGTGGAATGGCGCGACCCGACCCAGATGACCGAATACCAGCGCTCGCGTGGTTACGCCGCCAAGCGCGATGCCGTCGCGGCGGTGCAAACCCTGGCCAAGCACCTGGACAAGAAAGCCGAAGCCCTGCTGCCGGAAGGCCAGACCCTTTCCGTGTTCCTGAGCGACGTCGATCTGGCCGGCGAATACGAACCCTGGGGCGGCTTCCGCAAGGACCACGTCCGCATCATCCGCAACATCTATCCGCCGCGGATCGAGCTCGCCTACCAGCTGCGCGACGCGCAGGGCGCGGTGTTGCGCGAAGGCTCGGCGGAACTGCGTGATCCGGCCTTCGAGACCGGCGGCAGCCCGTCCGGCAACGAATCCCTGCGCTACGAAAAGCGCATGATCGACCAGTGGCTGCGCCAGGAATTCGCCAGCACCGCCACGGCGAAGGCCGACTGAGCCGCGCGGATCGGAATGGCTGGAGCCCACGGCTCCAGCCATCCGGCTTCACGTCTTCGGACGGCCCAGCCCGTTTCCCGCGACACCAAGCGCATCGCCGGCAACATCGCCAGCGTCGGCAGCGATTCGGTCGACACGAAGCCACCCGGCGCAAGATCGTTGCGGAATTCGTAGCGTGGAATCGGCGCCTGCCAGCGGTGCGATTCCGGTGGAATCTGCGCATCGCGCACCGGATACGCGTCGATGCAGCCTTGCACACGGATCATGTCGCAGTTGTTCGCCCGCCCGATCAAGGGCTCGTGCAATACCAGCCCTCCCGAGCGGACGAAAAACACGGCCAGGAAAATGCCGGCAACGATGCGCGCCACGCTGCCGGATCATGCCGCATCGAATCGCCTGTGCCTGACGCCTTGACCTCAGGCCGCGAAAGCCTGTTCGATCAGCGCCTCGAACGGCGCATCCGGCGGCAGCGTGCCGAAGTGCTGGCCGTGCGAACCGCCCAAGCGTGAGGCGACGAAAAGATCCGCGGCGAAGTGGCCGGCGCGGATCAGCAGCACCGATTGCAATGCCAACGCCAGCCGTTCCGAAACCAGTCGCGAACGCGCTTCGATGGACTGTGCGTCGTCCAGCTCCTTCATCAGCCATGCCGCTTCCGCGTCGAGCGTCGCGTTCTCGCCCTTGACGCTGGCCAGTTCGGCGAACAACGCATCGCGCGTTTCCGGTTCGCGCCGCAACGCGCGCAGCACGTCGAGGCACTGGATGTTGCCGCTGCCTTCCCAGATCGAGTTGAGCGGCGCCTGCCGGTACAGGCGCGGCATGATCGACTCCTCGACGTAGCCCGGCCCGCCGAGGCATTCCTGCGCCTCATTGACGAACGGCGGGCAGCGCTTGCAGACGTGGTACTTGCCGATCGCGGTGGCGATGCGGGCGAACGCGGCTTCCAGCGGATCGCGCGGCGCGGCGTCGATCGAACGCGCGACGCGCATCGACAGTCGCATCGCGGCCTCGGATTCCAACGCCAGATCGGCCAGCACGTTGCGCATCAGCGGCTGGTCGACCAGCAACTTGCCGAAGGCGCGGCGGCCGCGGGCGTGGTGGATCGCATGGACCAGCGCCATGCGCATGATGCCGGCCGAGCCGATCAGGCAATCCTGTCGGGTCAGCGCGACCATCTCCAGGATCGTCGCGATGCCGCGGCCTTCCTCGCCGACCAGCCAGCCGAGCGCGCCGGTGAATTCGACTTCGGAACTGGCATTGCTCCAGTCACCGAGCTTGTCCTTGAGGCGCTGGATGCGGATCGCGTTGAGCGCGCCATCGGACGTGTGGCGCGGCACGAGGAAGCAGGAAATGCCCTGGCCGGCCTGCGCCAGCACCAGGAAGGCATCGCACATCGGTGCCGAGAAGAAGAACTTGTGCCCGACCAGCTCGTACAGCCCGCCGGGACCGCCCGAAGCCAGCGGTGTGGCCTTCGTTGTGTTGCTGCGCACGTCCGAACCGCCCTGTTTTTCGGTCATGCCCATGCCGATGGTGTTGCCGTGCTTTTGCCAGGCCGGAATGAAGCGACGGTCGTATTCCGTGGAAGTGATGCGCGGCAGCCACTCGCGCGCGAGGTCCGGCTGGTGCCGCAATGCCGGAACGCAGGCGTAAGTCATCGTCAGCGGGCAGTTGTTGCCCTGCTCGGGCTGCATGTGCAGGTAAGCCAGGGCCGCGCGCGCGACGTTCGCGCCGGGCTTGCCGGCATGGCGCCAGGTGAAGTTCGGCACGCCATGCGCGATGCCGAGCTCCATGATGCGGTGGTAGCTGGGATGGAATTCGACTTCGTCGATGCGATGGCCGTAGCGGTCGAACGGCTTGAACTTCGGCTTGTTCTCGTTGGCGAGGAAGCCGAGTTGCAGGAGTTCGCCGCCGGCGATCTTCCCGAAGATGGCGATCTGTTCCTCGGCCCAGCCTCCGCCTTCGCGATGCAAGGCATCGCGCAAGGCCGGATCGGTCGCGTAGGCGTCGAAGTCGGCCAGCGGCGTGGACTGGTTCTCGACGGTGTGGGTCAGGAAGCGTTCTGCGATGGACATGTCAGGTTCCTTCAGATGTTCATTTCGGCGCGCAGCAGGTGCTTTTGCACCTTGCCGCTCGGCGTGCGCGGCAGCGCGGCACGCAGATGCAGTTCGCGCGGCATCTTGTAGCGCGCCAGTCGCGTGGACAGCCATTCGCGCAGGCCGTCCAGTTCGAGCGAAGCCGATGGCTTCGGGGTAACGAAGGCGACGATGGTTTCGCCCCATTCGGGATGCGGCCGGCCGACGACCGCGGCATCGACGATGCCCGGATGCGTCATCAGCACGTCTTCGACCTCCTTCGAATACACGTTCTCGCCGCCGGTGATGATCAGGTCCTTCGCGCGATCCACGATCGTCGCGTAGCCGGCCTCGTCGAGCCGCGCGAGGTCGCCTGTGCGGTACCACTCGCCTTCGAATGCAGCGACCGTCGCGGCCGGGTCGTCGAGATAGCCGCGCATGATCGTGACCGCCCGGAACCAGACTTCGCCGACTTCGCCCGGTCCGGCTTCGCTGCCATCGGCCTTCACGACGCGCCGGTCGATGCCGGGCAAGGTGCTGCGACCACAGGAACCTGCGCGTTCGATCTGTTCGTCCGGATACAGGATCGTGCCGCTCGGGCCGGTTTCGGTCATTCCATAGACCTGGTAGAACGCATCGCTGCGATACGCCTGCTGCAACATCCGCGCCGTTTCCGCGCCGATCGGGCCTGCGCCATAGACGAAGCAGCGCACCGAGGAAAGATCGAACTGCGCGAATTCGGGAACCGCATGCAATGGCGCAAGGAACGACACCGGCGCGCCGAAATAGATCGTGATGCCTTCGTCCTGCACGGTTTGCAGGAAGCCGCGCGGCGAGTATTCGCGCAGCAGCACGACCGTGCCGCCGATGAACAGCGTGCCGAGCGTCCAGTTGTTGAGCGGCGATGCGTGCCAGATCGGCATCGCGATCAGCGTCTTGTCGCTGCGCTGCATCGGCAGCACCGCGCTGGTGTAGCCGGCGACGAGGCTCAAGGCGCGATGGTCGTGCATGCAGCCTTTCGGCTTGCCGGTCGTGCCCGAGGTGTAGAGGATTTGCGCGATGTCGTTCTCGTTCGCGTCGTCGCCTGCGTGTTCGGACGCGGCCGCCGCGAGCGCGTCGAAATCGGGCAGTTGCGCGAACGCGCCAGCGGTCGTCATCACGCGCGGCGGCGATTTGGCTTCATCGCAAGCGCGCAGCATCACCGGCGCGAGCGTGGCGTCGCAGATCGCAAGCGTGATCTTCGCGTGATCGAACACGTAAGCCACTTCCGGCGCGGCAAGCTTGTGGTTGACCGGAACCACGACCGCGCCGAGCCGCCATGCGCCGAACGCGGCGATCAGGAAACCCGGCGTGTTGAAACACATCAGCGCGATGCGGTCGCCGTGACCGATGCCGGCCTGCGCAAGCGCGGTCGCGGCGCGGCGCGCGGCAGCGTCGAACTGCGCATAGCTGATGGTTTCTTCATCGAAGCGGATTGCGGCGCGGGCCGGATCGCGGCGGGCGCTGCTGGAAAGCATCGCGCCGAGCGTGAGTTTCATGCGGGTTCCCTCGGATGCGCCGCGCCGATGCGCGCGGCGTCATGTCGGATGCAATCTATACGTGAGCGTATGGATCAATGCAAGACAACGAAAGTTGCATGCTGCGGGGCAGCCTGTGCATCGCCAGTGAATGATCGAAGAATCAGGATGCCGAAAGATCGGCGCAACGAGCCGTGTTTCCTGCCTCACATCGCCGCTGAATTGGCGCGATCGCGGCGAAGGCGTTTTTCCGACTGCCGTAACCGCTCAAGCCGCCGTTTCGGGTATTCGATCTTCTTCAAGCGGCCGAGGTCATCGTACTCGAAGCGGTGCTGGTAGCCCGCAGGGTTGAAGCGAAGCGCAAACCGAACATATTTGGCGCTGGGTCTGGCAACTCGGCCTACTGAGCTACGTCACTGATCTGCAGACTGTGAATCCGAGCATTGCAAATCATTCACCATGTTCTCAATTGAAAGGTG